>Ga0207870_100020_pt1 | contig 274807 bp, 236 predicted proteins | sample CeladaPassage60B_FD_187477 | JGI IMG/M metagenome (GOLD analysis project Ga0207870, IMG submission 187477) | Cellulose-adapted microbial communities from the Joint BioEnergy Institute, USA - Passage3 60B (SPAdes) (version 2) | ecosystem: Engineered > Bioreactor > Continuous culture >...
TCCTGCGCTCGTTCGTACCCGCCGACTGGGTGCGCGACCTCGACGAAGACAGCTTCACCCAGGTCGAGTCGACGCTCGTCCTGCAGGACCTCCGCAAGCGGGAGCCGGACGTCGTCTGGCGCGGGCGGCTGCGCACCGACGGCCGCGAAATCGTCGTCGTCGTGCTGGTCGAGGTGCAGTCGACGGTCGAGACGAGAATGGCGCTGCGGCTGCTCGGGTACATGACGGCGATCTGGCAGAAAGAAGCCGAGAAGCGGACGCCGGGAGCCTCGACGGGGTCGTCGGGATCGAACGAGTCGCTGAGATCGAGCGCAACGGCGGAGAAGCTGCCGGCGATCGTGCCGATCGTGATTTACAACGGGAAGCGGCCGTGGACGGCGGCGCGGCGGTTTCGGGAGCTGATCGAGGGGCAGGAACGGTTTGGCGAGGGGTTGGTGGATTTTGAGTATGGGCTGATCGACGTGCGGCGGCTGAGGGAGGAGGAGCTGCTGGGGTTGTCGGGGGCGATGGCGGCGGTGTTTTGGCTGGACGGGACGCGGGAGGAGGCGGAGGTGGCGCGGCGGCTGAGGCGGCTGGTGCGGCTGCTTTCGCGGGTGCCGGAGGATCAGGTGGGGCCGCTGTTGGACTGGGTGAGCGCGGTGTTGGGGTCGCGATTGCCGGCGGAGGAAGGGCCGGCGCTTTTGGGGCGGCTGAAGGAAGTGCGAAGCGTGGAGGAGGCGGAAGAAGTGGCGACGAATTTCGAGCGGATGTTGGACCGGTGGTTGGAGAAGACGGAGAGGCGAGGCTGGGAGAAAGGCCTGAAGGCGACGGCGGTACGGTTGATGGCGAAGGGGATGGACGACGGGTTTATCGCGGAAGTAACGGGACTGTCGCCCGAAGAAATCGCGCGTCTGCGTCGGGAAGCAACAGATGAGAAGCCCTTATCATAATCCTCCTTAATAACAATTATCAGAAAATTTTATACCCTGTCCGTCGCCGGACGACCGTCGCGCATATATAAATATTGCAAACAGTATGATAGATTTGTCTTGACGGAGATTTCGTGCGACTCGCGGCCGTCCGGTTTCAAAGCGGTCGGACAGTCCGCGGGCGAGAGAAAGGAGCGGCGGCTCTCATGGCGGCCACGTTGCCGAAAACGAACGAACGCGGCTTTTTTGAAATCCGGCTGGAGTCGATCGGAGGACTGGGTGCGAACCTGGCCGGCAAGATGCTGGCGGAGGCCGGCGTCGTCGGGGCCGGACTCAACGGCGTCAGCTTCTCGACGTACGGGTCGGAGAAGAAAGGATCGCCCGTCAAGGCGCACATCCGCTTCTGCCGTCCCGACATGGAGATCCGCGATACCGCTCCCGTCGAGCGGCCGCACGTCGTCGGCGTGTTTCACGAAGCGCTGTACAAGACGGTCAACGTCGTCAGCGGCATTTACGAAGACAGCATCGTGCTCGTCAATTCCGCCAAGGATCCCGACCGGCTGAAGGAGATGCTGAAGCTCAAAGGCGGAACGATCGCGGTCGTCGACGCGACGGGCATCGCGCTGGAGGAGAAAAACCGCGTCAACATGGCGATGCTCGGCGGCTTGTTCAGGTTGTGTGAATTTCTTGATCCGGAGGCAATGAAAGCGGTTATCCGAAAATCATTGGAGAAAAAGTACCCGCATGCCGTGCAGCCGGCGATCCGGACGTTCGAGCGTGGCTACGAGGAAGTGAAGTTCAAGACGTTTCCGTTGCCGAAAGGCGAGGAAATGCCGCCCTACGTCCGCTACGACACGCCGATTCTCGGTTACGCGACGCAGCCGATCGGCGGCACGATCATCAATCCCGGCAACAGCGTGCTGCGCGACCTGAGCATTTCACGCGCGGGCATGATGCCGCATTTTCACGAGGAAAAATGCATTCATTGCGCCGCGTGCGATACGGTGTGTCCGGACTTTTGCTTCGTCTGGGCGGAGTTGCCCGACAAGAAGGGCCGCCCGCAAATGTTTCTGCAGGGAATCGATTACCAGTATTGCAAGGGTTGTCTGAAGTGCGTGCAGGCGTGTCCGACCGAGGCGCTGACGGCGGCGCGCGAGGAAGACGGCTATGCCGAACGCCATCGCGTGCCGCACCGGTTCAACTGGGCGATGCCGCAGCCGGCCGCCGTAGGGGCCGGCCGGTAGGCGGACGGACGACAAAAAGAGCCGAAACGGACGGAGAATCGAAGAAACGGAAGAAGGAGGGAAAAAGCCGATGGCGATCGAACTGAAGCGCGAGCTCGGCACCGGGAAAGTCGAACAGCGCGTCGTCTACGAGTCCGGCAACGAAATGGCGGCTTATGCGGCTCACCAGATCAACTATCATATTATGGGGTATTTCCCGATCTCCCCGTCTACCGAAGTCGCGCAATTTCTGGATCTGATGAAAGCCAACGGCCAGCACGACATCGTGCTCATCCCCGCCGACGGCGAGCACAGCTCGGCGGGCGTCTGCTATGGCGCGTCGATCGCCGGCGGACGCGTGTTCAACGCGACGAGCGCGAACGGTTTTCTCTACATGCTGGAGCAGATGCCGGTGCAGTCGGGCACGCGGTTTCCGATGGTGATGAACCTTGTCTGCCGGTCGGTGTCGGGGCCGCTCGACATTCACGGCGACCATTCCGATCTGTATTTCGCGCTCAACATCGGCTGGCCGATCCTGCTCTGCCGCACGCCGCAGGCCGTCTACGACATGAACATTATGGCGATCAAGCTGGCGGAGCATCCGGACGTCCGGCTGCCCGTGCTCGTGGCGTTCGACGGATATTTCACGTCGCACCAGAAACGCCGCGTGCAGACGTTCGCGCACCGCGAGGACGTGCTGAAGTTCATCGGCGAGCGGCCGCCGAAAGGGTTCCCGGACGTGCTCGACCGCAACAACCCGATCACGGTCGGCCCGTACATGAACGAGCCGGATTTCATCAACAACCGCTACCAATTGTCCGAGGCGATGTACCGCGCCGGGGAAGTTTACGACCAAATCCGACGCGAATACGCCGAGCTGACGGGGCGCGACTATCCGCCGGTAGACTTGTACCGGATGGAAGACGCTGAAGTCGCCGTGTTTCTGCTCAATTCCGCCGCCGAGATCGTCAAGGACGTCGTCGACGATCTGCGCAGGCAAGGCATTAAGGCCGGCTCGATTTCGCCGAACATCATCCGCCCGTTCCCGGCCAAGGAAATCGCCGAGGCGCTGCGCAACGTCAAGGCGGTCACCGTCGGCGACCGGGCGGATTCATACGGCGGCCACGGCGGCAACATGACGCAGGAAGTGAAAGCGGCGCTGTTTACGCACGGCAACCGGAACACGCTGGTGATCAGCCGCGTGTACGGCCTGGGCGGCAAAGATTTTTACGCCGAAGACGGACTGAATCTGTTTAGGCTTGCGATCGAGGCGGCCGAGAAAGGATACGTCGAAAAGCCGTTCGACTATTATGGTCACACGCCCGGCGATCCGGCGAAAGCGCCGCAGCGCGTCCTCGAGCCGCTCAAGTACGAAGACCTGAAGACCGGACTGATCACGGTGACGCCGGACGAGCAGACGGGCAAGCTGAACGTGCGCATTCCGCCTCTCCGGTCGCTGACCAAAAAACCGAAGCGGATCGCGCCCGGCCACAGCGCGTGTCCCGGCTGCGGCATCTTTTCCGGCTTGGAGCTGTTTTTCAAGGGAATCGAGGGCGACATCGTCGCGCTGTTTCAGACCGGCTGCGCCATGGTCGTCACGACGGGCTATCCGTATTCTGCACACAAGCAGACGTACATCCACAACTTGTTCCAGAACGGCGCGGCGACGCTGGCGGGCGTCGTGGAAACGTTCTGGGAGCGCAAACGCCGCGGCGAACTCGACGAGCTGAACCTGCCGGATGATTTCACGTTCGTCATGGTGACGGGCGACGGCGGCATGGACATCGGCATGGGAGCGGCGATCGGCGCCGCGCTGCGCAACCACAAGATGATCATCCTGGAATACGACAACGAAGGCTACATGAACACCGGCGCGCAGTTGTCGTACTCGACGCCGATGGGTCACCGGACGTCGACGTCGAACGTCGGCTCCCGGCAGGGCGGGAAGCTGTTTCATCATAAGGATACGCCGCAAATTATGGCGGCGACGAATATTCCGTACGTGTTCACCGGTTCGGAGGCGTTCCCGCAGGATCTGCTCAAAAAAGCGGCGAAAGCCCAATGGTACGCACAACACGAGGGGCTTGTCTACGGCAAGATTCTGATCACGTGTCCGCTGAACTGGTTGTCCGAGGACCAGGACGGCACGAAAATCGTCGAGGCTGCGGTCAACTGCTGTTTCTTCCCGCTGTACGAAGTAGAGCGCGGCGTGACGACGATCACCTACAATCCGGAGGAGAAGAACAAAAAGATTCCCGTTTCCGAGTGGCTGAAGATGATGGGTAAGACGCGCCACCTGTTGAAACCGGAGTACGAGGAGACGCTGCGGGAGTTCGAGCGGGAAGTCGAGCGCCGGTGGAACATCCTGAAGGCGAAACACGAACATCCGTGCTTATGAACAAAACGGCCGCTTCCGGCCGCGGTCGTCCCGGAGAACGGACGATCCGACCGTGGGCGGCTTTTTTTTTATGCCCGTCACGGCCGCCGGGGGCGATGGCGTTTGCGGAAAGCGGCCGGTGAAACGCCGACGTGCCGTTTGAACATCCGGTAAAAATGGGGCAGGCTTTCGAAGCCGCACCGTTCGGCGACCGCGGCGATCTTGTCGTCGGTGTTCATCAGCGCTTCCTTGGCGAGGACGATTTGTTTCATGATCCGGTACGACGTGACCGTCATGCCGGTCGCCTTCCGGAACACGCGGCTGAAATGGGCGGGCGTCACGTTGGCGTTCCGTGCAAGCGACGCAAGCGTTACGGCAGCACCGGGGCGGCGTTCCAGCAGGTCGAGCGCGTCGCGGATCCACGGCGGCGCAGCCGGCGGTTCGGACGCGCGTCCGTCCTCGGGAACGCGTGCGGCCGTTTCGCGGCCGAGTTCGAGCAACAGCCGTGCTAGCGCGATCGCGACGGCGTGTCGGTATCCAGGTCGAAGCAGCGAGATTTCGTCGTGAACGGCGTCCAGCCATCTTTCCACGGTCCGTCGCGTTTCGGGACGGAGCGAAATCCGGTGGTTGCGCTCCGATTTCGCGCGGTCGAACGCCGCGAAGAGCGAAAACGATTCGCCGAGCGACCGATCGCCGATCAGGGAGCGGTCGAAAAAGACGACGGAGGACGTCACGGGATCGTCCGGATCGGGATTGGCGCGATGTACGGTATTTCCGGGAATGACGAACAAGTCGCCTTCCCGCATCGGATAGAGCCGATGGTCGATCAAAAACGTCCCCCGCCCGCGATGGACGTAGACGATTTCCTCCCAGTCATGGACGTGGTCGGGAAGCTCCTGGTGCGGCTGTTTCGTATCGCGGTGGACGAAGACGAACGGAAAGACGGCGCCGCGGTCGAACGGTTTGCGCAGAACGGTCAAGCGTCGTTTCCTCCTCTCCCGATGCGAGTCCATGATCATGATATCAAAAAAAGCGATGAAATCGTCAACAAACGCAAATTTATTGACGGTTTTTGATGTCGTAGAATCGAGAATGAAAGGAGGGTTCCCGCTTGAAATACCGGATATTGGGGAAAACAGGACTGCGGGTGTCCGTTCTCGGCTACGGCGCATCGTCGCTCGGCTCCGTGTTTCGGCCGATCGACGAAACGGAAGGTGTGCGTTCCGTCCGCGTCGCGTTCGACATGGGCGTCAATTTTTTCGACGTATCGCCCTACTACGGCCTGACGAAGGCGGAATCCGTCCTGGGCCGGGCGCTCGAAGGCATTCCGCGCGACCGTTACATTCTGTCGACGAAAGCGGGCAGGTACGGGACGGACGTGTTCGACTTTTCGCCGGAGCGGATCGTCCGGAGCGTCGAAGAAAGCTTGCGGCGGCTGCGGACGGATTACGTCGACATTTTGCTGTTGCACGACATTGAGTTCGTTCCGTTCGCGGAGATTGCCGAGGCTGTCCCCGCGGTACGCCGCCTGAAAGAACAGGGCAAGGTCCGATTCTGGGGCGTATCCGGTCTACCGCTGGCCGTTTTCGAGAAAACACTGGAAGCGTTCGATCCAGACGTCATCTTGTCCTATTGCCATTATTCGCTGAACGACACGACGCTGCTTCGTCTGTTGCCGCGCCTGGAAGCGAAAAACGTCGGCGTCGTCAACGCGTCGCCTCTGTCCATGGGTCTTCTGACGTTGCGGGGGGCACCGGACTGGCATCCCGCCGACGAGGAAATCCGGCGAGTATGCCGACGGGCGGCGGAACATTGTGCGCAAAAAGGCGCGGATCTGGCGAAGCTGGCCGTCCAGTTTTCGACGGCGAACGAGCGGATTCCGACGACACTCGTCAGCACGGCCGACCCGGACCATATCCGGCGCAACATCGAATGGACGGACGAACCGGTCGACGAGGAACTGTTGCGTGAGGTGCTGGATATGCTCGCGCCGATTCGAGACCGCACGTGGCCGAGCGGTCGGCCGGAGTATTGGGGAGGGGACGGGGGATGAAACGGATCGTGTGCGCGGAACCGCGCAAATTGCGCCTGGAAGAGGCGCCGGAGCCGACGGCCGGGCCGAGCGAGGCGATCGTCCGCATCCGCAGGGTCGGCGTGTGCGGCACGGACATTCATGCCTATCGCGGGGAACAGCCGTATTTCACGTATCCGCGCGTACTCGGGCACGAACTGGCCGGCGTCGTCGAAACTGTCGTGCCCGCCGGTGACGGGTGCGAGGCGTCCGATGCCGTCGGTCGGAACGTCCGCCCGGGCGACGCGGTGGCGGTGATTCCGTATCTGGAATGCGGCCGGTGCGTGGCCTGCCGCGGCGGCAAACCGAACTGCTGCGTCCGCCTGAACGTGCTCGGCGTCCACATCGACGGCGGTATGTGTGAACGGTTGGCGGTTCCGCTCGATCATTTGATCAAAACCGACGGATTGACGTACGACCAGGCCGTGATTATCGAACCGCTGGCCATCGGCGCGCATGCGGTGCGGCGCGCGGACGTTCAGTCCGGCGAAACGGCGCTGGTCGTCGGCGGCGGACCGATCGGACTCGGCGTCATGGCGTTCGCGAAAGCATTCGGCGCAAGGGTCGTCGCGATGGATTTGAGCGAGGAGCGCCTCACTGTCGCGCGGGCGTGGGCAAAAGCAGACGAGACGGTGTGCGTCGGCCGGGACGATTCGGCGCGACGGCTTGCCGAGCTGACGGACGGCGACGGGCCGACGGTTGTGTTCGACGCGACCGGCAACGCCCGTTCGATGCGGCAGGCGTTCGACTATGTCGCGCACGGAGGACGGCTGGTGTTCGTCGGATTGGTGAAGGACGACATCGCGTTTTCGGACGCGGAGTTCCATCGCCGCGAACTGACGCTGCTGGCCAGCCGCAACGCGACGCACGAGGATTTCGAGCGGGTACTGAACGCATTGCGCAGCGGGATCGTGACGGATGAGGGTTACGTGACCCACAGGGTCGCGTTCGAAATGTGGCCCGACGTGTTCGAAGCGTGGACCGTTCCCGGCAGCGGGGTCATCAAAGGGGTGTTGGAGTGGTGATGGCGGCCGGAACGTTTCAGCACGACCGGCATGGGTGTTATTGAAATTTTGTATTTTTCTGATACAGGGATAACATTTCCTTTTTATCATCGAAGTAACCGAATCAAATCAATCAATAAAGAAAAGAAAGGATGTTATCCCAATGAGGACCCAGATCGCATGGGGCAAAAAGGTACTATTGTCTACTCTCGGCCTTGCTGTCTTTTCCGGCGCGGTTCCCGCGACGTGGACCGCGGCGTCGCCAGCGTCCGAGGGAATCACCGTCGTCTCGACCGAATTCGTCGGCATGCCCGCGCCCGCGACGACGAGCGAAATGGCCCGGCTTTACACGAAAGCTTCGTTCAAGGTCACGTACTCCGACGGTTCCGTGAAGATTTTTCCGTTATCCTACAAAATCTTATTCAGATCGACTGATTCAGTGGGAGGGACCGTCGCGGGCGTCGCCGTGGGAGCAAACGGCAAACCGATTATCGATACGAGTATTCCGGGCAACCCGACTCCCTACGTTTCCGACAGCCCGGATGCCAACAGTCTGTTCGAAGTGCCCGGGGCTTTGCCGACCGGCAAAGGGGGCAATCCCTTGACGCTCATCACGCACTACGAATATGTCACCATGAACAATGCCGGCAAATCGGCCTACGGCGTCGTCCCCGGAAGCATGAGTGTAGCCACGATCGACCAAAACAAAGAAACAGGAGAGCTCACCGCCGTTGCCCTGGACAAAATCGATTTTTCGGGTGTCGGCGGTTTATGGATCCCGTGCAACGGTTCGCTGACGCCGTGGGGTACGCATTTGGGCAGCGAAGAGTACGAACCGGACGCCCGGGCTTACGAGGCGGATCCCAAACAAACGTATACTCGCGCTTTTGTTCAAAACTATTACAACGACGCGACCCGAACCGCCAACCCTTACGCCTACGGCTATTTGCCGGAAGTGACGGTTCATGCCGACCGTACGATCTCCGTCGTGAAGCACTACAGCATGGGCCGCTTTTCGCATGAGCTTGGAAAAGTCGCTCCCGACATGCGCACGGTGCTGTTCGGAGACGACGGGCCCTATACGATGTTGTTTCTGTACGTGGCGGACAAACCGAAGGATTTATCGGCGGGAACGCTCTATGCCGCGAAATGGGTTCAAAAATCGGCCGAAAACGGCGGCTCCGCCGATCTGAAGTGGATCAGACTGGGCCATGCCACGGACGCTGAAATCAAGGCGTATATCGAAAAGGGCGTCAAATTCAGCGACATTTTCGAGGCATCGGATAAGCCGGCCGACGGTTTTACAGCCATCAAGACTTATCCTTCCGGAAAAACGGAATACTTGAAGGTAAAGCCGGGTATGGAAAAAGCGGCCGCTTTCCTCGAATCCCGCCGATACGGCGCTATTTTGGGCGCGACCTCCGAATTCAACAAGATGGAAGGCGTTGCGATCAACGTGAAGGACAAAAAAGCTTATGTCGCAATGTCCTCTGTGGTGAAATCGATGGAGAAAGACACGGCCGGAACCGATCCGGCCGACGACATCCAAGTGAACAAAATCAACGCGGGCGTCATTTACGAGTTGACTCTGTCGGGCGGACAGAAAGACACGAGCGGCTCCGCAATCGACAGCGCCTATGTTCCGACGGACATGAAAGGACTTGTTTGGGGCGAAGATCTCGCCGAACCCGACTCCAAAGGAAACAAAGCGGCGGACGACAAAGTGGCCAATCCGGACAATCTGTTCTTCTCCGAATCGCTTCGAACGCTGTTTATCGGTGAGGACAGCGGCATGCACGTCAACAACTACGTATGGGCCTACAACGTGGACACCCGTCGGTTGTCGCGCATCTTGTCCACACCGGCAGGAGCTGAAGCGACCGGCCTTACGGTCGCCGAAAACCTGAACGGGTTCAGCTATATTATGAGCAACATCCAGCATCCGGGCGACGAGATGATCGTGGCCGAAAGCCTAAAAGGCGAAGTCGAACGGTTGATCAATCAAAACTTCAATAACAAAAAATCGGGGATTGTGGGCTATATCGCCGGATTGCCGACCGAAGCGCAAATGCTTGCGGCTAAAACGGACGAAGCGAAACCGGTCCCGGTCCGTGCCAAGGCAGAGGCATTCGGTGCGGACGTCGCTTGGGATTCCCGCAATCATGAAGTCGTCGTAACGAAAGGATCGCGCATGATCGTCTTCACGGTCGGCCAAAAAACCGCGATCGTGGACGGTAAACGGGCGACGCTTCCATTCGCTCCCGAAAACCGAAACGGAACGGTATGGGTACCATGGGGAGTCCTATACGATTTTCTGGTGTATAGTGAATGAAAAACGATTCGTTCCGTCCGGTTGTGCGGGTGGCGGACCGGCTTCTCTTTATGGTAGGATGTAGGAAGAATCACGATTTGCGAAAAAGGGGATGGACGTGCGATGGAGATCCGATTTGCCTTTAGCCCCGCCGAGACGAAGACGATGGATACCGACCGTCTGCGCAGAGAGTACCTTGTCGAGAACTTGATGACGCCCGGCGAGCTGCGTCTCGTGTACGCGCACGTCGAGCGGTTCGTCATCGGCGGCGCCGTTCCGACGTCGGGCGAGCTTCGGCTTGAAGGCGACAAGGCCGTGCTGGGCACCGACTTTTTCCTCGAACGGCGCGAACTCGGCGTCATCAACGTCGGGGGCGACGGCGTCGTGACGGTCGACGGCGCCGAATACGCGCTCGGGGCGAAAGACGGCCTTTACGTCGGAAAAGGCCGCCGCGACGTCCGTTTCCGCAGCGCCGACCCGAACCGGCCGGCCAAATTTTATCTATTGTCGACGACTGCGCACGCCGAATTTCCGACGGTGAAAATCACGCCGGACGAAGCGGAACCGACGCACCTCGGCAACCCGGCTCAGTCGAACGAGCGCGTCATTTACAAATATATACATGCCAAGGGTGCAAAAAGCTGCCAGCTCGTCATGGGCATGACCGCCCTCAAGCCCAACAATATGTGGAACACGATGCCCTGCCATTTACATAGCCGTCGGGCGGAAGTGTATTTCTATTTCGATTTGCCGCAGGATGCGGTGGTATTCCATTTCATGGGGGAACCGTCGGAAACGCGGCACCTCGTCGTCCGCAACGAGCAGGCCGTCGTGTCGCCGCCGTGGTCGATTCATTGCGGCGTCGGAACGAGCCATTACGCCTTTATCTGGGGCATGGGCGGGGAAAATCTCGATTACGCGGACGCGGATCCCGTGCCCATGGCGGTGTTGCGGTAGGACCAATGCGGTTCGAGCCGAAGCGGGATGCGCGGTTGGGCGCGTTGCTCTGGACGGCGGCCGCCGGCGGGTTCGTCCTGTCTGTGGCCGCCGCGGTGCGCGACGCGCGGGCGTGGCCGTTCGTTCTTGTCGGGTGCGCGGCGCTTTTAGCGGTCAGCTGGCTGTGGACGGGGACGTATTACGTGGTGGCCGAGCGGTGGTTGCTGATGCGGGTTGGGCCGTTCCGCAAGATCGCGGATCTGGGGGAAATCCGGTCTGTCCGCCCCGCCCGGTGGCGGCGGCCGAACGCGGCGTGTTCGTTCGAGGGACTGGAGATCGCGTTTGAGCGCCGGGTGTGGCGTGTGTCGCCGGACGACGCGGATCGGTTTATGGAGGCGATTTTGGCGAGGCGGCCGGATTTGCGCGTCGTGCCGGACGGCGGCTCGCCGGTAGCGCGTGGACGTTGTCGCTGAACGAATGGATGTAGCTTGGGAGAAAAAACGTCCCTCCGCTTCGTGGCGGAGGATTGTTTATTTAAAACCGTTTGCCAGTTACATGATGGACGATTTTTGCTTATTACATAGAAAAAAGTAACATAAAAAGAATATGCGACAGTCAACTTCCATCCTGTCGCTTAATTCATCTTGTGCGACCACTTTTACATATAGCATAGCGGAAAACTGGAGTCAAGTCTTAGAGAACTTCTTTCAGACAATCTTCAACAAAGTCCGGTGCTGCTTTTTTAATTTCCTCCACCGTATGCAGATAACGTTGCGTTGTGTTAATGTGGGAATGTCCCAATGTCTGTTGTACTTGCTGAAGAGAAATTACAAGTTCCCCATTAATTGAATTGAATGTAAAGAGAGGTTATACATATACAGGTCAAGTAACGGTGGAAAACAGCGGGAATATATCTGCCAAACTTCGCATTTACGTTCAGGATTATTCGATCGAAGAGGACGGAGTTCATTTTTCAGAACCTGTTCCGGAAAACGCATTTGCAAGTGCGTCTTGGTTCCGCCTTTCCGATTCTGAAGCTCTATTGACTCCACAAAGTTATAAAACGGTATTCTTCACCATCACTGTGCCACTCGACGCTTCACCGGGAGCGCATTGGGCGGTCATCTTTTCTTGCGGCAGATGCAGCGTGCCGAGCCGCTCGCCGACGCGGACTTTTTGTCCTACGGCCAGATCGGGGCGCGGGGTGAATGTTCCGGTTTCGGTGAGCACAACGACGGTCGACCCGAATTCGAAATACGCTAGTTCATCGCCCGCCCGGACAAACCCCGGTTCGCCGCCGACATAACGGATGCCGCTGACGTTCAGCGCACCAACCTTGACCAGGGCGATTTCGCCGAAAGTATGCCGGATGTATGTGATCAGCCGCTCGTTGCGGCTGAGGACACGGCGGATGCGTCGCATGCCGAACTCGTTGACGGGATACGTGCGGCCGGGCACGTGTTCGGATTCGACGCATTCGCCCGTCGCCGGCGCGTGGATGCGGTGATAGTCCGACGGTGCAAGGTACAGCACGATGTAGAATCCGTCGCGGTAGTGGATGACCCGCGGGTTGTGATGGAGTAATTCCTCGAGCGGATAATCCTGCCCCTTAACTTCCGGTATGACTCCCTCTTTCGCACTGCCCAGCGCGACGACGCGCGCGTCGACCGGACTAACGAGCGCCGCGGGATCCGGGTCGACGGGGCGCATCCCCGGTTTCAGCCTCCGGATGAAAAACGCGTTCAGCGATTCGTATTCCTGCAGGTGTTTTTCCGATTCGGACGCGTCGATGTTGTAAGCCTTGACGAACAGAGGGATCAGCTTCCGGCTGAGGCGCGATTTCGCAAACGACCCTGCCACGCGGGAAACCGCCTTGTGCGCGGCGAGTTCCGTCAACAGTCGGTATAAAGGCGTCATCGCGCGAAACTCCCCATTTCAGTGGTCTCACATTTATCTTGACACACTTCGGTTTCGGAGCGCAAGTTCGGAAAGCAAATAGGCGGCATATCCGATCGGATGGGCGTAGGAGGCCGTGAATTCCCGGTCCATCCCCGCCAGTTTGAAACTGTACCGCAAATCGCGCGTGTTGCATTCGATCAGCATCGGAAAGCCGTCTTTCGTGACGCCGATGTCGAGCCCGAGGTCGGCCAGGTGCGGCACTTCCGCGCCGAGTTGTTCGGCGACGGAGAGCGCGAGAGCGTGAACACTGCGTTCGACGGCTACCGGATCGTCGAATCTGCATTTGCTGAGCAGTGCGTCGAGCGAAGACACTTGAGCGCCCTGCGCGACATTGGTCAAATAAGAACCCGGCGCTGCCCATTTGCCGACGACGCCCGTCACGCGCCATGCTCCATCGTCGCCGCGCTGGACGGACACGCGTACGTCGAACGGGCGTCCCTCCGGTTCGGCCAACGGAATGCGCTGCTGGACGAGGTAGAAAGCGCGGACGATTTTTTGCCTTACAGCACCGGGCAACCGGCCGTCGGAACAAAACGGGATTGCGATCCGACGGCGCCCGTACGCGATCGAAGCACGCCATCGGCCGGCGGCGCGGTCGACGGCGTCAAGACGAACGACGCCGACGCCGAGGCTGCCCCGGTTCGGTTTGAGTATTAGCGAATCGTGGCGGCGTATCATATCACGGAGCGAGGCGTTCGTAGCCGGATGCGTTTCCGGCAGGTGAGGAGCCAGCGACGCGTTTTTCGACAGCATCCGATAAACGTTCCATTTTCCAAAGCCGTTTTTCGGGTTGAACAGGATGATGCCGGAAGAGGCGAGACGTTTCAGTTTGCGCCTTGCCTGCGCGGAACCGGTCGCCGCCCGGTTGTGGACGACCGAAGGCAAGGGCACCGCGACGCGCCGATAACGCCCCTGCCGACCGCGCACGTACGTCTTGACCGCCCTGACCTCTGGCCGCAAGTCGTCCAGGCGAAGATAACAGGGCACGACACCGTACCGTTCCGCCGCCTTTTCGTACAGCTCAAGCACTTCATGGCCGGTTTTGCCCTTGGGGATACCCCTGTAAACACGGGAATCGAGCAAAATGCCCACGTACGGACCGTTCACGGCGGAATTTTCCTCCTTTCACGCTATTGTATGAGCCGCGACGCAAAACGGACCGGCCTCCGTACAATGCAGCGGGGAGGGAGGAGCCCGTGCGGAAACTGAAAGTGGCCTGGGTGACGCCTGGGCCGTTCGCCGTTCCTTCGGATCGAAGCAGCTCCGTCGAGCGCGTTGTGGAACATCTCGCGCGTCTTCTGGCAGCCACCGCAGACATCACCGTGTACGGGCGAAGGGCAAAAGGATTCCCCGCCGAAGAGTATTTGCAAGGAGTTCGGTATCGGCGTGTGCCGTATCGCGGGCCTGTGTCGTATTTTCGAGAAGTCGCGCGTCAGATCGCGGGGCAGAAACCGGACGTCATCCGCGTTGAAAACCGTCCGAAGCTGGCTCTGTGGCTAAAGCGCCGTTTTTCGACGACGCCGGTCTGGCTGGCGCTTCATTCGCTGACGTTCGTCACGCCGCCTCGCATCGGGTGCAAGCGTTTGCGCGAATGTTTCCGGGCGGTCGACCTGATTTTGGCCAACAGCGAATTTTTGCGCGCACGGCTCATCGAGCTGATTCCAGAAGCGGCGCATAAAATCGAAACGCATGTTCCCGGCGTCGAGCCGGCGGCGTTTCCGTCCCGTTGGGAAGCGGACCAGACAGATGAGCGCGAGCGGATGCTTGCGGCCTCCGGGCTCGGAGGGCGCAAGGTCGTGTTGTTCGCCGGCAGGCTTCGCCGCTACAAAGGTGTTCACCGTTTGCTCGCCGCGATGCCGCACATCGTGCGGGCGGTACCGGAGGCGGTACTCGTCATAGCCGGAGGCGCTTCGTACGGTTCCAACAAGGCGACGCCGTACGTCCGGCGATTGCACCGCATGGCCCGAAGCATGCCGGGACATGTTCGTTTTCTTACCTATGTGCCGCACCGACGGCTGGCGGAATGGTATCGATGCGCGGACGTCGCGGTCGTCCCGTCGTCGCGGAACGAGGCGTTCGGACTCGTCGTCGTCGAGGCGATGGCTTCGGGTGTTCCCGTCGTCGCGACGGCTGCGGGCGGCATTCCGGAAATCGTCGCCGACGGCGTGACGGGATATCTTGTTCCGCTCGGAACGGACGTTTCCCGGCAATTGGCGGAAAAGACATCGGAGCTTCTGCTCCGTCCGCTTCAGGCACGGATGATGGGCGAAGCCGGGCGGAGCCGGGTGCTCGAACGGTTTACGTGGGAACACGCGGCGAACCGGATGCTAGAGACGATGCGGCGGCGTTTGCCGCGGACAAGTGCCGTTTCCGACTGTGTTTAAAGCTGCATATGCTGTAACGGGTGGACGGACGAGGGGGTGACGGCATGGTCGCCGCAGTCGACGTATCGGTTGTCGTTCCGGCGATGAACGAAAGAAAAACGATCGCACGCGTCGTCCGAGAGGCGCTTCGCCTCGGTCCGACGGTCGAAGTGATCGCGGTCGTCAACGGTTCGACGGACGGGACGGAAGCGGTCGCGAGGCGGTGCGGCGCCCGCGTCGTTTCGATTCCGGAGCCGCTCGGTCACGATGTCGGCCGCGCCGTCGGCGCGCGGTACGCCCGAGGAAGAACGCTCTTGTTCGTGGACGCCGATTTCGCTGTTTCGGCGAATCGTCTTGTACAGTTTGTGCGGGCAGTGGAGGAAGGAACGGATGTGGCGCTCAACCGGTATTCGGGAGCGGCGTGCAAGCCGTCGCACCGCGTTCACCGCGTCGCTGTCGCCAAGTACGCGCTGAACGCTCTGATCGGCCGCCCGGATTTGCGCGGCGCGTCGATGACCGCCGTTCCGCACGCGCTCAGTCGCCGCGCGCTTGAGGCGATCGGACCCGAGCGTCTGGCCGTACCGCCGTTGGCGCAGGCGGTGGCGATTGCGTCCGGCCTGAATGTCCGCGCCGTTTGCCGTGTCAATGTCAGCCGGCTGAACGCGTGGCGGCCGCATCACCGGCGCGGCGATCCCGTCGGGCGGCTGATTCTCGGCGACCATCTGGAGGCGGTCGACTGGTTGGTTCGCAGTGAATGGGACGGGTTCGGCTCCGAGCCGACGTCGGCAGCATCGTCGGCGAACGGGCCGACGATGGCGCACGGCTTCTCGGCCGGCGGGGGAACGCCGCCATGAGGCAGGTGTTAAGGCGGGTACGAAAGCGCAAGCGCGTCGCGGCCGTAACGATCGCGGCGGTCGTGTCGCTTTCCCGGACTGTGAGTCCGGCAGCGGCGGTTCTCGGGTGGGTGAATCGGCTGCCGGCCCGGGAACTGTACGTGGTCACCGATGACCCGGTGCACTTTCGCCGGGCGCGCCGGCGGACGAAAGCGACGGTCGTATTTTTGCCCCAACCGACGAAAGAATGGACGCTGCGGGCGTTCGGGACGCGTCTTGCGGCGTCGGACGTCGTGTTTTGCGCGGACGCCCGGACGCCCGTCGGGCCAGCCGTGCTGCGGCGTTTCGCGAGGGCTGTGCGGCGGGGGGCGGATCTTGCGCTGAGCGACGTTCGAACGAGTTTGCCCGTTTTTTGCCGCCGGGCGCCCGTCTGGTGGGTGCGGCAGTGGCTGAATATGGCTGTGGGGCGCCGCGACCTCGACGCCGCTACGCTTCAGCAACCGCCGTACGCGTTGGGAAGAAGAGCGATCAGCGCACTCGGGGCCGACGCGTTCGTTTTGCCTTCCCGGGCGTTTCTCGCCGCCGTCCGTAACGGGCTTCGCGTTCGGATGGTCCGCGGAATGTGTTCTCGCATACGAGGGCGCCTGAAGAATGCTTCGGCAGCAAGTTCTGCCGAAAAAGCGGCGCTCGACGATCTGGCCGGAGCGTTCGGCGAGCTGTGCGCGTTTCTCGGCCCGCGCTGCGGCCACGGCGACGGAGGCCGGAACCGATCCGCAGCAAGCGGATCGATTTCGGACGGGGAGGAGATGTCGAATGCCGTCGGTGAGCATCATCATCCCGACGCATAACGGCAGAGCGCAACTTGCGGCATGTATCGCCTCGATCCGTTCCTTTACGAAAACACCGTACGAAATCATCGTCGTCGACAACGGTTCGGTCGACGGGACGACGGATTTTTGCCTAGCCGAACAGTTGATGTGCATTTCCAACCCGAAAAACCGCGGTTATCCGGCCGCCTGCAACCAGGGGATGAAGGCGGCCGGGGGAGACGCGATACTGCTGCTCAACGACGATACCGTCGTTTCCTTCCGGTGGCTCGAGAATATGCTCGACTGTTTGTATTCGGCGCCGGATGTCGGCGTCGTCGGGCCGATGGCGAATGTTGCGGACGGCGCGCAGCGGTCGGGTGTCCGCTACGAAAGTCTCGAGGAGTTTCACCGGCTGGCGGAAACGTTGAACCGACCGGATCCGTCCAGATGGGCAACGGTAAACCAGCTCGTCGGGTTTTGCATGCTGATCCGCCGCGAGGTGCTGGAACGCGTGGGCTTGTTGGACGAACGGTTTTCGCCCGGCCATTACGAGGATGACGACTACTGCCGCCGCGTTCGGGCGGCCGGTTACCGGCTCATGCTGGCGGGGGATACCCACATTCATCATGAAGGCAGTTTAAGTTTTCGACGGCTCGGTGACGAGGCGTTGCGGCGACTTCTCGAGCGGAACCGCCGGCTGTTCGTCCGCAAATGGGGAAGCGAACCGGAGGGGGCGTCGATATGAAGGGCGTGGTGCTGGCCGGGGGCTCCGGAACGCGGCTTAAACCGTTGACGGAACTTTTCAACAAACATTTGCTGCCGGTCGGCCGGTTTCCGATGATCCATTATCCGCTTTTCAAAATGAAAGAGGCCGGGATCGCCGACGTGATCGTGGTGACGGGGCCTTCGGCGGTCGGGAAGTTTGCGGAGTATCTCGGAAGCGGCGCCCGTTACGGCATTCGCTTGGCATTTTGCGTTCAAGACGAACCGGGCGGAATCGCCCAGGCGCTTGCATCGGCCGAACCGTTCGTCGCGCCGGAAGACCGCCTGCTCGTCCTGCTCGGCGACAATCTGTTCGAGGACAACCTGGAACCATACGTCCGCTCGTTCGCTGAAGGCAAGAACAAAGCGTTCGTGTTTCTGAAAAAAGTCCGCGATCCGCGCCGCTACGGCGTTCCTTCGTTTGGCGCCGACGGGCGGATTGCCGCCGTCGAGGAAAAACCCGTTCGCCCGCGGTCGGACTACGGCGTGACCGGCATTTATTTGTACGACCGTTCCGTTTTCGACGTGATCCGGTCGATTCGACCGTCGGAGCGCGGCGAGCTTGAAATCACAGATGTCAATAACCGTTACGCCGAACGCGGTGAGCTGGGGCACGCGTTTTTGCGCGGCTGGTGGACGGATGCGGGTACGCCGGAATCCTGGCTGAAAGCGAATTTGCGCGTGATGGGCAAAAGGAGGTGATTCACGATGGCGTTTCGCTTCGGGCGTGCCGAGGGAAAACGGCGGACGTCCCAGATGCGGCGATCGAGCGGCGCGCGACGGGCGTTTCAGTCCCGAAACAAGACGACTTCGGGCCGTTCGTCCCGACGGAGGGCCTCGTCGCCGGTCAGCCGTGACCAGTATCGAGAGGGGTTTGACCGCGGCTACGCAAAAGGTTTCGATAAAGGATACTCCCGCGGTCTCGAAGACGGAAAAAGGGAAGCCGCCGAGCCGTCTGCCGGGCTGAGGCCGCAGGAACCGCAGATACCGCAAGAATGGCCGCAAGAATGGCCGGCTACGGGGAATACTGAAACCGTCGAAGACAGAGACAGAGGACGGGAGGATCGACTGTTTTGAACCGTCGGAAGACCGCGTTGACGATCCGCGTCGTCGCCGTCGCCGTCCTTCTGGCGTTCAACGTGGCCCGGGTGGCCGCCAAGACAGGGATATCTGCGATCGGATTGGCGGAGGACCCGTTTTTTTTCGTTCCCGAGCACCCGGAAGAAGACGGCGGGAACATCCCGGCGCGCGTGGAGCCGGAATTGTGGAAGCTGGCGAACGCCGAACGTTTGTCCGCCGGTCTGCCTCCGCTCGTCTGGGACGAACAGCTGGCGGACGCGGCCCGGGCCAAGACCGGCGACATGGTTCGGCGCGGTTACTTTTCGCTAGACTCGCCCGGCGTCGGGGCTGCGGACGACTGGTTGCGCCGTTTCGGCATTCGTTTTCGCGCGGCGGCGATGGACGTCGCCTGCAACCGTTCAGCGGAGGAAGCGTTCCGGATGTTGGCGATGTCGCCGGTCTACCGCCGCCATCTGCTGGATCCCGCGTTTACGCGAACGGGCGCCGGCGCTGCCGCCGGCGGTCCGTGCGGCGGGATGTTCGCCCAGTTATTCGCGGACTGAACGGCTTAACGTATAGACGTCCGTTTTGCGCCGCATGCTAACCGGCGGGGGGAATTCGCATGCGCAGACGTTATGCGAAAGCGATGTTGGCGGCGACAGTCGCGATGGCGGCGTCGGCCTGCACGGAGCATAGCGGCGGCGTGTCGCCCGAGACGTGGACGCTCCGCCGCAATGCCGACATGCGGCGCGTTTACGATTCGGAATCCCACGCGAATACGCGGTTGTTCCACAGCCCCGAAGCGGCGCGCAAAGTGGCGGAAGAGCGGGAAGTCCGCATGGCCAACGTGGTCGTCACGGATCGGAACGCGTATGTGGCCGTCGTGCTGGAACGGGGGTTCCCCCATGCGGATTTCGGAAGGCTCTCCGAACGGATCGCGGAAGATGTACGAACCGTTCATCCGCACGTGCGCAACGTTTACGCTTCGGCGGACCGGGCGTTTGTCAGGCGCATCAATGCTTATTCGAGAGAGTTGTCGTTGGGGGTACCGCCGGAAAGCCTTCTTCCTTCGTTCAATGATCTCGTAACGCGGGCGTTTCCCGTCGGCCCGCTCGAAACGCCGCTTGCCGACCGCCCTGAAATCCGGTTTAGGACGGGGGAATGAAAAGGGGAAGTTTCGTTGACGAAACATGCCCCTTGTTTTTTGACATCAATATGATATCATAAAGATGTCAAAAAGAAATGAGGGAGGTCGGCGTCATGAAAGAGTTTGCGGCTCCGAAAGTTAACGGGTTTTTGGCGATTCTGGCGTTTTTGTCGCTGACGGCGGTGGGTGTCGTCGCTTTCGCGGGCGGGTCGTTCGGCGTGGGGACGGCGGCGTTGATCGCGGCGGTGCTCCTGCTGACGTCGATGCACATCGTCCAGCCGAACCAGGCGGTCGTCGTCACCTTTTTCGGGCGGTACCTCGGCACGATCCGCACGAGCGGCTTTTGGGCGACGGTTCCGCTGTCGTCGGGCAAAAAGATTTCGCTGCGCGTCCGCAATTTCGACAGCCGGAAGCTGAAAGTCAACGACACCGAAGGCAATCCGATCGAGATCGCCGCCGTCGTCGTGTTCCGTGTCGTCGACTCGGCGAAGGCGGCGTTCGACGTAGACAACTACGAATCGTTCGTCGAAATCCAGAGCGAGACGGCTCTACGCCACGTCGCCAGCCAGTACCCGTACGACACGTTCGGCGACGGAGGCGTTTCGTTGCGCGGCAATGCCGACGAGGTGTCGGCGGAGCTGACGCGCGAGCTGCAGGAGCGCCTGGCTGTCGCCGGTGTGGAAGTGATGGAAGCGCGCTTGACGCACTTGGCGTACGCGCCGGAAATCGCCGGCGCGATGCTGCAGCGGCAGCAGGCGACGGCGATCGTCGCCGCCCGGCAGAAAATCGTCGAGGGAGCCGTCGGCATGGTGCAGGCGGCGCTCGAACAGCTGCAGAAGGAAAATATCGTGCAGCTCGACGAAGAACGCAAAGCCGCGATGGTGAATAACCTGATGGTGGCCATCGTCTCCGACCGGTCCGCCCAGCCGGTGCTGAACGCGGGAACCCTGTACTGACAGGGGCGACGACGGATGACCGCGAAAAAACAGTTCCCGCTCCGCCTCGACCCCGCTGTGTACGAGGCGCTGGAGCGCTGGGCGGCCGACGAATTTCGAAGCGTCAACGCTCATATCGAATATTTGCTGAGGGACGCGCTCGTCCGGGCCGGCCGGTTGCCCGGCAAAAGTTCGCCGAAAGAGGCGCGCAACGCGGAACCGTGACGGCCGGAGGTTTGCCCCGTCGGCCGTCCGCGCATACGGTCGGCCGGATCGAGGTTCCGCGCCTGCCTTGCCCATTTTCCCGGGGCCGCTTCACCGGCGTCCCCCGCGGATCATACAATATCCTGACTTCGCAACACCCGGGCAAGGAGGGGTGGCACCGTTGAAAGACGTCGGACGTAAATCGAGATCGCTGCTCACCCAACGCGAGCGGGAAGTGTTCGAACTGTTGGTTCAGGATAAAACGACAAGGGAAATCGCTGAAATGTTGTTTATTAGCGAAAAAACAGTAAGAAATCATATATCCAATGTTATTCAAAAAATTGGGGTAAAAGGAAGATCTCAGGCGGTGGTTGAGCTCATCAAGATGGGGGAATTGAAAATTTAAACAAATATTTTAAAGCGGACAAGTCGAGCTGTCCGGCACGGGCAGTTTTTTTGCGAGGCTTCTGTAGCGGCATCTTTGGCTCCCTGCTCCGATGAATCACGGCCATGTTCGGAGGGGCCATCATCGGCTCACCGCAGGCAAGTGGACAAAAAGGGGGCTGAACGCCCCCTTTTGCGATCTTTCGCTTGACTGTCCTGATTTAATCCCATCCGATCTCTCGCATTATCCGTTTCAAATAGCGGATCGATTCAGCCGCATACCAATCGGGATCCGCTTTGCGCGTATGGAACCCCACTTCCATGGACAGATACCCTTTGTAGCCGATTTCCTTCAGCGCCTGAAGAACGGCGGTAAAATTGCCGTTTCCGCGACCGGGCGGCAGGCGGTCGACATCGGAAAGATGGATGTGATGCAGCTTGTCTTTCATCCGATAGACGTAATCGCTCGGCACTTCGTTACGATAGAACGCATGAAAGGTATCGAACATGACTTTGACATTGGTTTCCCCCGCCTGTTCGGCCAGCAAGAGTGCGTCGTCGGCGGTCTCGACGAGATTGCTGTCCGCCGGCGTCGGTTCCACAACCAGCGTTACACCGAGTTCGCGGGCATAACGGGCGCATTCCGTCAGCCCTTGTAAACTGTAGTTCCAAGCGTCTTGCTGCGAGGTTCCGAACACCACCCATCCGGCCACCCAGATGACGGTCGGGCATTCCCATTCGTGGGCGAGCCGGATGACCTCTTTATAGTGGTGGATCGTAAATTGCCGCTCTTCTTTCAGCGGAGAGCTCGGGTTGACACCCGGTCCGCCGCCCGGCGCGGGCAGCATGGCCGCCACTTTCAGTCCATGGTCCGCAAGCAGCCGTTTGATCTCAAGACGGCGTTGCGGAGACAAATAGTCCGGCCAGGCGTGGGGGCTGGCGCAGCCGATTTCGATTCCGTCGTAGCCCATTGCGGATAAACGGCGAATAACTTCTTCCAAGGGATAAGACGGTAACCAACAAGGAAAGCTGCTATAGACCCATGTGTTAAATGATATTCCTTTCATTCGCAAATCACCTTCCATTGAATTTTTTAAATTACCAAACAAATACTGCTTTTTCCGTCTTCCGTTCGTCGAACATGCGGAACGCCTGCTCCGCTTGTTCAATCGAAAACGTATGGGTTACCAGTTGTTCCGCCCGCACGTTTTTGCGAATGATGAATTCTGTGATTTCCTCGTATTCGTGAATCGGAAAATACCAAGAACCGATCAGTGTCAATTGTTTGCGAATCAATTGATCGCTCGGCTTAATGGTCGCCTCGCGGTTTTCGCCGATAAAGGCGACCCGGCCGTGCGGCCGCACGCAATCCAAAGCCTGGTTTTCGGCTATTGTGTTGCCGGAACAATCGATGGCGGCGTCGGCGCCTTTAAACTGTGTTATCTCGCGAATTTTTTTCACAGCGTCTTCAGATTTGCCGTTGATAACATAATCGGCGCCCCATTCCTTCGCCTTCTGCAACCGCTCTTCGATCACGTCGATCGCGATCACCGTGGCTCCCAGCGCTTTGGCGACCAAAACGCCGGCTCCGCCCATCGGACCCAGTCCGAAAATAGCCACCGTATCTTTCCCTGAAATTCCCAGTCGTTTTTGTGCGTGGTAAAGCGTTCCGATGGCATCCGTGGAAACGGCGGCTGCTACAAAGCTCAGTGAATCCGGCAGTTTCATGCAATTTTTTTCCGGTACGAGAATATAGTCCGCGTCTCCGCCGTGAAGGTCGAACCCGATGCATTTCCAATCCGGACAAAACATCAGGTAACCGCTTTTACAATGCGCGCATTTTCCGCAACCGACGGCCAAATAGACGGCGACTCTGTCGCCGACTTGGACAGACGACACGTTTTCCCCCACGGCGGCGACGACGCCCGCCGGCTCGTGCCCCGGAATGATCGCGCCGCTTCTGGCAGCTTCGCCGCCCACGACGGGGTTGCCGTAATAAAGGCTCATATCGCTCCGACAAATCGCGGAAGCTTTCATCTGGACCAGTACTTCGTCGGGGCCGGGGACGGGAATGGGGAATTCCCGGACCTCCACTTTTCTGTTACCTGGAAAAACAACGCCTCGCATCGTGCTCATTGCAAACAACCTCCTTCTTTTCGTTCCCGAAAGTTTTCGGTTTACTTGACAGATCCCATCGTCAGGCCTTGAATCATATACTTTCGGACAAAGATCGCAAACAAAAGAACAGGGGCGGTCATCAAGGTGGATGCGGCCGTCAGTTCACCCCATTGCACGCCGTACATCGTTACAAACTGGTTGGCGATCACCGGAGCCGTCACCGCGTCGTTTCTCGACAAAACCAAAGCGAACATGAATTCGTTCCAGCTGAACATCAGACAAATAATGGCCGTTGCCGCCAATCCGGGCGCGATAAGCGGCATCGTGATGCGGAAAACAGCCGACAGCCGCGAACATCCGTCCACCATCGCCGATTCTTCTAAATCGGTCGGAATTTCCTCGAAGAATCCTTTCAGCATCCATACGGCGAACGAAAGATTAAACGCCGTATATGGGATGATCAGAGCAGCGTACGTGTCGATCAGGTCCAGCGCGTTCATCATCATGAAGACAGGCACGAGCGTGGCCGCCGGGGGAAACATGCGGGTCGACAAAATCCAGACGGCCAAATCTTTGCCCCTTTTAAACGGAAAGCGGGACAATGCGTAAGCGGCCAGCGCGCCGAACAAAACCGACAGCGCCGTGGACACCGAGGCCACTAACACGCTGTTTACCAGAAGTTCTCCGAATCGTCCGGATGTACTCCGACTGGAAAAAAGCGAAACATAGTTCTCGATAGTTGGGACAAAAATCCAGATCGGCGGCAGTGCTTGGGCGTCCCACGATGTCTTGACGGAAGTCAAAACCATCCAAACGATAGGAAATAGCGAGACGATCAAGATGGCGTACGTCAGAATGTCGAGAAAAATGTTCAGAATCGACCGCAAAGGTTTACGGGTAGTTTTCCCCACGGATGTTTGTCACCCCGCTATTTGGCCGTTTCGCGGTACAAAAATCGGATAAACTGCGAAGCCACGAGTAAAATGATGATCAGAAATATCCAGGAAAGAGCCGAGGCATAACCTGTTTCCCAATACTTAAACGCAACCCGGTAAATCCGCAGGCTGAACAGTTCCGTCCGGAGTCCGGGACCGCCGTTCGTCAGCGTCCAGACGACGTCGAACGATTTGAACGCGTCGATCATCCGAATCAGCCATACGACCAGAATGACCGACCTAAGCTGCGGCAACGTAACGTGACGGAAAGTCTGCCACGAAGAAGCTCCGTCGATTTTGGCGGCTTCGAACGGCTCTTCGGGCAATGATTGCAGACCGGCCAATAAAGCAAGTGCCATAAAAGGCGTCCATTGCCAAACATCTACCAGGACGACCACCGGCATGGCGAGCGATTCATCTCCCAGCCAGTTCGGACCGTTCATGCCGAGCCACGTATTCAAATAGTAATTAACGATGCCGAAATCCGTATTCAATAACCATCTCCACATCAAACCCACGGCGACCGGTGTCGTCATCATCGGTAAAAGCAGGAGTATGCGGATGGTCCGAATACCTCGCATGTTTCGGCTGAACAACAGTGCAACCGCCATTCCCAGAAAAAATTCCAATGTCACCGCGGAACCGACATAGAGAACGGTGTTCCATAACGACGTCAGGACATCCCGGTCCGTAAGCGCCCGGTAAAAATTCGCGAAGCCGACGAAGCGCCACCGGTCCGGTTCGGTCGCCTTGTAATCCGTCAGGCTTGTCGCCAGCGAAAAGAAAAACGGTACGACGGTCATGAAAACCAACACGGTCAAAGCCGGCGCTAGCAACGCGTATTTCGTCTTCAAGCGGTGTTCAACTCCCTTTCGCGGGGGGCTTGCAGATGCCCCCCGCAATCGGTGTTCCGGAAAGTCACTTGTAATATCCTGCCTGTCTCATCAACGTTTCAACCTGTTTCGCGGCTTCGTCCAATGCGGTTTTGGCGTCTTTTTTCCCGGACAAATATTCGCTGATCGCGATTTGCACCGCTTCGGAAACCTGGTCGTAATTCGTGATGCGCGGCCGACCCACGCCCACTTTCAGCGATTCGCCGAGTACCTGGTAATATTCGCGCACGCCGGGATCGGCGATCGACCGCGAGGCCTCATAGGCCGAAATGCGCGTCACGTGCTGGTTGAATTGCAGGTAACCTTTCTGCGACTCCGGACTTGCCAAAAATTCCGCAAGCTCGTAAGCGGCCTGCTTGTTTTTAGAATATTTGTTGACGGCGATTCCCCACGAACCGAAGTGCGGTCCCCGGACGATCTTGTCGCCTTCTTTGACTCCCGGGAACATGAAGTATCCGGCTTGTCCGCCCTGCACTTTCGGGTCGAGTTTCATATTGTGGTAATTCATCGCCATGGCGACTTGTCCCGATCCGAAGACGGTGGCTACTTCGTCCCACGTATAGGTCAGCACGCCCGGGGGTGTGACTTTGTGCTGCAGAATCCAGCTTCCGTAAGTTTCTAATGCCTTTACGCCCTTTTCGTCGTTAAAGACAGGTTTTAAGTTGTCGTCGAACACTTTTCCGCCGAACGTGCTCAAAAACGATTTGAAATCGACGAAGTTGGCCTCGTGTTTTTTGGCCATCAACGTGGTGCCGTAGAGATCGATTTTGCCGTCTCCGTTGGTGTCGCGCGTGAAAAATTTCGCAACTTCGAGGTATTCGTCCATTGTTTGCGGGATCTCCAAGTCGCGGTTGAACTGTTTACGGAATTCTTCCTTATATTTGGGATCATTGAACAAGTCTTTTCGATAACTGACTGTCAAGACGTTCGATTGGATCGGCAGGCTCCAAACGTCGAAGCCCGCGGACGTGATGCGATCCAAAGCGATTACGTCCATTTGCGGCGGTTGTCGGTGAGGCGCGTCTTTTTGGAACACCGACGTGTCTAGAAAGACCTTGGCGATGAAATCATCGAGTCTTAGGACGTCTGGTGATTTTGTATTTTTCATATAAGACGTAAGCGGCTCTAAGTGCTGAATGATTTTCGGCATCCAGGGCGTGTCGACGGCGAGCAAGTCGTAATAATCGCTTTTTTGGGCCAACTCCGAAAAGACCTTTTCCTGGAGATTATTGTAAGGAAACGTATCGATTTCGATTTTGATGCCCGTTTGCTGTTCGTACTTTTTGGCGGCGTCGATAATCGCTTCGCTCCCGGCTTCTACGGTGGCGTATAATACTTTCAACACTTGCGGTTTGGATTCGCCCGTCGAATCGGCCGGTTGCTGTTTTTCGGCTGCATTTCGGTCTTGACATCCCCCTATGATCAGCGACGGGATCAGCAACAACGAAAGGAAGGCGAGATTCAGCCTTTTCCTCATGGCACATGCCTCCTCGTGAGTTTTGAAGTCGCTTGCATTTTTGAGTATAGGGGGGGACCGGAACGAAGAACAGCGGAATGAATTAGCGGGAGAGGGGGAACTTTTTAGTGGGAAAAGAACGGATCTTCCGAGTCCTCGGGGGCGGCGACGCCGTTTTGGCGCCGGAATTCCGAAGGCGTCAGGCCGAATTCTTTTTTAAACAGGTTGCGGAAATAGCGGTAGTCGACATATCCGACTTCCTGGGAGATTTCGTTGATTTTTTTGTTCGTCTTCAATAGAAGTGTTTTCGCGCGGCTGAGTCGGCTGCGAATCAGGTATCTGACGAAGTTCGTTCCGGTTCGTTGCTTGAACATGCGGCTTAAAGTTACGGGATGAACGCCTACGGCCTCCGCGACCGTTTCCAAACTGAGATTCGGATCGCGGGACGTATGGATCAACCGAAGCGCCTGTTCGAACCAAGATGAGGAATTTTCGTTCGAATGTTCCAATAAAAGAAGAGTTCGGATTCCTTCCAGGACGAACTTGCGAATATGGCGTTCGAGTTCGTCCCACGTCCGGTGTTTTGCGGTCCACTCGCTCCAGTATCGGATTTTTTCCTCGTCCAGATAGACGATGTCTTCCTTGCTCAATCCTTCGTCCAAAAGCGCCATGAAGACGGTGCATTCCCTTTTCAGATCGCGATATTCCATTTGTAGCAAACTTTCCAACCAGGCGTTCAACAGAGGTTCTAAATTTTTGTGATCTCCGTTTTTGGCGGCCGTTAGCAGATGGTTTCGCCACTGTGCCGCCCGACGGCCGACGGAGTCGCGTTCGCCGTCGTTGGCGACGACAGCCAGGCGTTTCGTACTTGCGAAAAAGCGCCGGCTTTCCCATCGATCCATACCGGCGAGAAAGGCGGGCAAAAAGTCCTGTCTATCCGAAAACGTAATTTCACCGTGTGAACCGGGCGGCAACTCGGAGGGGGACTCTTCCGCTTCTGGAGAAACGATCATTGACATATAATCCATATTTACCATAAAAGAGCATAAAACCAGGTGGCCGAAAGCCGCCCACGCCGCTTCCAAGCTCGTGGGATCGCCGAATAGGATGTTTTTCGGCAGTCGTTCGTCAAACCACAGCTCCGGGTTCCGGCATCGAAGATCATGCAAAAAGACGTGATGACGGAGGGATAGTTTCTCTAGAATAATTTCCCAATCTTTTAAAAAAGATTTATGAATTGAACTTTTTGCTTTTTCTATAACTTCCCGCAATTCATCTCGGTCGGCGGGTTTCAGCAAGTAGTCCATGGCGCCTCCTTGCAGCGCTCCCCGTGCGTATTCGAAGTCGTCATAGCCGGACAATATGACGACATGCATATGAGGATATGCTTTTTTAACCTCTCTAAGAATTTCTAGACCATCCATTTCGGGCATCCGGATGTCCAAAAACGCGAGGTCGGGTCGGACCAACATCATGCCGTCCAAAGCGGCGCGGCCGAATCCGATGTCGAATACCCGGTCCTCGGGGAAGAGGGATTTGATTTTCCGGACGATACTTTCCCGCACTTCTTTTTCGTCATCCGCAACGCAGATCTTCAATGTCGATCACCTTGTTCCGGTTTTTTCAAAGAAGGATTCCGCATGAAACCGTCGAATAGGGACGAAAAGACGAAGCAGATACGGTGATTCGGATCGGACGGAGGGCATCATGAAATCATATTTTTCCCTGAAATATAAGCTGTTTCTCATTTTAGCATGCCTTTCGCTGATTCCTATCTCGCTGGTCAGTTACAGTTCCCGGCATTTTCTGTTTCGGTCCAGTATGGAGTATTCGTCGTCCATTTCTTCGCAATACGTGCGATTCGTATCGCACGACATTTCCCTGTATTTAAAGGATCTCAGTCAATCGTTCGACGCGCTTTTGACGCACTCTGCGTTTCAAAAATTTCTGGAAACCCCCGATGATAATTTGGTGGAGAAAGCCGATTATCTCATCGCGTTTCGACCCGTGTTGCGAAACGCGCTTCAGTCCCGCAACGAAATCGTCGGCGTGTTGTATTTGGATGAATTAGGCAAAACGTATTTCGAATCCGCGCGCAAAGGATTCCGTTACGGTTTTGATTTTCGTCGCGACCCGCTTTATGCGTCTTTTTTCGGAAAGCGGAAGGAAGAACTGTCGGTACCGCATACGATGGATTATATCATCGGCTCTCCGGAAACCGTTTTCTCGTTCGTGCGGCCGATCTATAATCTGCGCACGGGCGAAGTTCGTTCGTGGCTTATCGTCGAGATTCGCGAAGAGAAGCTCAAAAGCATGCTCAGCGTTCCCGGGTACGACTACGAGGGACACCTTTTATTATACCATTCCGGGACAGGCACGGCGGTTTCCGAGGTTCCGAATCCTCCGGACGTTCTCGAGCGTTTTCGACAGTCATTGGGGATCCGTTCCGGCGACAACCGCATTCTGTTTACATCCGGCGGCATCCGATACGAAGCGGCTTACGCGGATATTCCTTACGGAGACTGGAAGTTGGTATGGCTGGCTCCGCTCAGCAGCATGACCCGAGGGGTTCGCCAATCGTCCGGCTGGACATTGTTCATCGCCGTGGTCAGTCTGGCCGCCGCGTTGATCATCGCCTTTCCGGTCATGAAAGGAGTTTTGCGGCCGCTTTACAAACTCAAAGACGGCATGCATAGTTTGGGACGGGGGACATACGTTCCGATTCCCCCTCCGTATGGTAACGACGAATTCGGGTTTTTGATCAGAAGTTACAATCAGATGCTGCACGAGTTGCAGCGCATGGAGCAAGAAGTATATCAAACAAAAATCAGGGAAAAAGAACGTGAACTTCTTCAATTGCAAGCTCAAATCAATCCCCACTTTTTGTTCAATACGTTGGAGACGATTGAATCGTACGCCGTCAAAAATAACGGGGAAGCCGTCGGCGAGATGGTTCAGCTTGTCGCGCGCATGATGCGTTACAATGTCCGCAATGACGGCGGCTGGGCGCCTTTGAAAGAGGAGATCGCCTATATTCAAAACTTCCTAAAAATCCACTATTATCGGAATGGAATGGATGTTGGGGCTCGGTTCGAGATCGATTCAGCTGCGTTAGAATTGCCGATTATGAAATTAAGCATTCAGCCGTTTGTAGAAAACTCGATCAAACACGGATGGAGCCCTCATTTGGACCCGCGGGAGTTTCTACTGACCGTAAAGGCGGAAATCGCGAGGAAGGCAGTATCGGAGGCCGAATTGCATATTTGCATTATCGACACCGGAGCGGGAATGGCGCCTCATGTTTTGGACAAAATTCGCGAAATGATCACCGCGGAGGGAGAAGGGGAAATAAAGGATCCGTATTTTCAAAGACATACAGGGATTTATAACGTTTTTCGTCGATTTCGGCTTGCCTATGGAGATAAGGTCTATTTTTCTATTTCTTCTACTCCTGGAGAGGGGACGTGTGTCGAAATTCGGGTCCCTGTTTTGGTACGTTCTTAATTTCTTTCAAACGAGGGGGTGTAAGGTTGGTTTTCATGCGCATGAATTATCAGAAAATTCTGTTTTCTTATGAACAGATCCGTGTTATAATGAAGGAAACCCGTTTTCGCCCTGTCTAAGGGGCATGCAAACGTGACGGCCGAACGTAATCGAGCGCGCGGATTCCGCGCGGGGAGGCGGTCGAGATGGCGTTTCTGGAGAAGCTGACGGCTTATCGCGAACGGGAAAAAGAGCTGCACTGGGAAGGTTCGTTCGTCGAGTATCTCGACATCGTCCGCCAGCGGCCTTATGTGGCGGGGACGGCCCACGAACTCATTTACCGGATGATCGAATCGTACGGCGTCCGCGAGCTGGGGGACGGCCGGCGCGAGTATCTGTTTTTCAGCCGCGAGCTGTTCGGTCTGGAAGACGCGATCCAGACGCTGGTCGAGGAATATTTCCGGCCGGCGGCGCAGCGGCTGGACGTGCGGAAGCGGCTGCTTTTGCTTATGGGACCGGTCAGCGGGGGCAAATCGACGCTGGTGACGCTGCTCAAGCGCGGTCTGGAGGCGTTCACGCGGACGCCGGAAGGCGCGGTGTACGCGATCAAGGGTTGTCCGATGCAGGAGGAGCCGCTGCATTTGATTCCCCATGAACTGCGCGCGGAGTTTCAGGCGGAATACGGCGTACGGATCGAAGGCGACCTTTGCCCGGTGTGCCGTCTGCGTCTGGAGGAAGAGTACGGCGGACGCGTCGAGGACGTGCGCGTGGTGCGCGTGCTGTTTTCGGAGGCGGAGCGCGTCGGCATCGGGACGTTCGCGCCGTCGGACCCGAAGTCGCAGGACATCGCCGATCTGACCGGCAGCGTCGACTTTTCGACGATCGCGCAGTACGGCTCCGAATCCGACCCGCGCGCGTACCGGTTCGACGGCGAGCTGAACAAGGCGAACCGCGGTATGATGGAATTCCAAGAAATGCTTAAGTGCGATGAGAAATTTCTCTGGAACCTGTTGTCGCTGACCCAGGAGGGCAATTTCAAGGCGGGGCGGTTCGCGCTCATTTCGGCCGACGAACTGGTCGTGGCGCACACGAACGAGACGGAATACCGCGCCTTTATCGCGAACAAGAAAAACGAGGCGCTCCATTCGCGGATGATCGTGATGCGCATTCCGTACAACCTGCGCGTCAGCCAGGAGGAGCGCATTTACCGGAAGCTGATCGACGCGTCCAACCTGCAAGGGGTGCACATCGCGCCGAACGCGCTCTGGACGGCGGCGGTGTTCAGCGTCTTGTCGCGGCTGCGCGAGCCGAAAAAGCCGGGCATCGATCTCGTCAAGAAAATGTACCTGTACGACGGCGCCGAAGTCGACGGCGTCAAGCAGGCGGACGTCGAGGAGCTGCGCCGCGAGCATCCGGACGAAGGCATGTCCGGCGTCGATCCGCGGTACGTCATCAACCGCATCTCCAGCGCGCTGATCAAAGGCGGTAAAGCCTGCATCAACGCGCTCGACGTGCTGAAATCGCTGAAGGACGGGCTCGACCAACATCCGTCGATTACGAAGGAAGAGCGCGAGCGGCTGCTCAACCTGATTACCGTCGCGCGCAAGGAATACGACCATCGCGCCAAGACGGAGGTGCAGCGCGCGTTCGTCTTCTCGTTCGAGGAGTCGGCGCGCACGCTGTTCAACAATTATCTCGACAACGTGGAAGCCTACTGCCACGGATACAAGATGAAAGACCCGATCACGGGCGAAGAGCGCGAACCCGACGAAAACCTGATGCGCTCGATCGAGGAGCAGATCGGCGTCACCGAAAATCAGAAGCGGGCGTTCCGCGAAGAAATTCTCATCAAGATTTCCGCGCTCGCCCGCCGCGGCAAGTCGTTCGACTATACGTCGCACGAGCGGCTGAAAGAAGCGATCGAAAAAAAACTGTTCGCCGATCTGAAAGACGTCGTCAAGATCACGACGTCTTCCCACCATCCCGACGAGGCGCAGGTCAAGCGGATGAACGAGGTTTCCCGGCGGCTGATCGACCATCACGGATATTGTGCGGTCTGCGCGAACGAACTGCTCAAGTACGTCGGCGGTCTTCTGAACCGGTAACGGGCGCCCGCGTCCGAGGGCCGGCGCCCGGCCGAACAAGCGGGGTGGGACCATGCAACCGAAAGAACCTTCCTTCATCGTGTCGCGCGAGGACTGGTCGCTGCACCGCAAAGGGGAAATCGATCAGGAGCGCCACCGCAAAAAAGTGATGGAAGCGATCCGCAACCGTCTTCCCGATCTCATCGCGGAGGAATCGATCATTACCTCCCAGGGCGACCGGATCGTCAAGGTGCCGATCCGCAGCCTCGACGAGCCTCGTTTCCGTTTCCGGCTCGACGACCGGCCGATGGTCGGCCAGGGCAAGGGCGGCACGCGCGTCGGCGACGTCGTCGGGGGCGCGCCGCAGGAGGCGTCCGGCGCGGGAAGCGGCGCCGGCGAGGAACCCGGCGTCGATTACTATGAAGCGGACGTGACGGTCGACGAGCTGGCGGAACTCGTATTCGAGGACCTGCGTTTGCCGAGGCTCAAGCCGAAGCGTTCGCAGGACGCGGTCGCGACCGACGTCCGGTTCAACGACGTCCGCAGGACCGGCCTGATGAGCAACGTCGACAAGCGCCGGACGCTGCTCGAAGCGCTCAAGCGGCAGGCATTGGCCGGCAGGCCGCCGGCGGCGGGTGTGGGCGGCGTCGGGCCGATTCGGAACGAAGATCTCCGTTTTAAGACGTGGGAGGAAATCGAAAAGCCGTACAGTTCGGCGGTCGTGCTCGCCATGATGGACACGTCGGGCTCGATGGGAACGTTCGAGAAATATGTGGCGCGCAGTTTCTTTTTCTGGATGGTGCGGTTTTTGCGGACGAAATACGACCGCGTCGACATCCGGTTTCTCGCCCACGACGTCGAAGCACGCGAAGTCGACGAGCAGTCGTTTTTCACGAAAGGGGAAAGCGGCGGCACGAAATGTTCGTCGGTCTACGAGCTGGCGATCCGGATCGTCGACGGCGACTATCCCGGCGAAGACCGCAACGTCTACGCTTTTCACTTTTCCGACGGCGACAATCTCGATTCGGACAACGCGCTTACGGTCCGGCGGGTACGCGAGCTGATCGACCGCGCCAACCTGGTCGGCTACGGCGAAATCCGGCGCCACGGCGGTGCAGGCGGCCGGCTGTGGACGGAATTGTCCGCTCTGCGGCACGAGGCGTTCGTCTGCGTCGAATTGCGCGACAAGTCTGACGTTTACAAGGCGCTCAAAACGTTTTTCGGCGACGCGATGGCAAGCTGAAAGCCGCAGGGCGAAAGGGGGGACGGGCGATGGGCGCGGCGAAAGAGACGGCCGAACTGGAACGGGCGATCGCGCGGATTACGGAGTTGGCGCGGGAACACGGCCTTGATTTTTTTCCGATGCGGTACGAGATTTGCCCGGCGCAGGTCTTGTATTCGATCGGCGCGTACGGGATGCCGACGCGGTTTTCCCACTGGAGTTTCGGCAAGGCATATGAGCGGATGAAGGCGGAATACGACCACGGGTTGAGCCGCATTTACGAGCTGGTCGTCAATTCCGACCCGTGCTACGCGTTTTTGCTCGACACGAACTCGCTTTTGCAGAACAAGCTGATCGTCGCGCACGTGCTCGGCCACAGCGACTTTTTCAAGAACAACGCGCTGTTTTCCGCGACGGACCGCAACATGATCGACCGGATGGCGGTGTTCGCCGAGCGCGTCCGGCAGTTCGAGCAGGAGTACGGGACGGACGAAGTCGAGGCGTGCCTCGATGCGGGGCTGGCGATCGCCGAACACGTCGACCCGCACGCGCGGTTCGCCCGCGGCAAGGGGTTCGCCGAAAGCGACGGCGAGACGAAGGACGTCATCGGGTTTATTGCGGAACAGGCGCGCTATTTGAAAGACTGGCAGCGCGAGATTTTATATAGGTTGCGCGCGGAAATGCTGTATTTCTGGCCGCAGCTGGAAACGAAAATTTTAAATGAGGGGTGGGCGACGTACTGGCACTTGCGGCTCGTCCGCGAGCTGGATCTGACCGACGCGGAAATCGTCGAGTTCGCGAAAATGAACGCCGGGGTGCTGGCGCCCGGTCCCGGGCGGCTCAATCCGTATTACCTCGGTTACGGTATTCTGCGCGCGATCGAGCGGAAGGAAGGGACGGACGCCCTGTTCGAGGTGCGCGCGACGGAATCCGACGTGTCGCTCATCCGCAATTACCTGACCAAGGAACTTGTGGAAGAACTCGATTTGTTCGTTTTCCGGAAACAGCAGCAGGTGTACCGCGTGACGGCGACCGATGCCGAGGAGGTCAGGCGCGAGCTGATCGCGTCGCGGACGAACGGCGGGTTTCCGTACATCACGGTGAAGGACGGAGACTACAAGAGCCGCGGCGAATTGCTGCTTGCGCATCGTTACGAGGGCGTCGAGCTGGACAAGAAATATGCGCAGCGGACGCTGCCGCTCGTTTACAGGCTGTGGGGCAGGCCGGTCCATCTGCGGACGGTGGCCGACGGCAAACCGGTTCTATACAGCTGGGACGGAAAAGATTGGTCGGAGTCCGCGGCCTAATCGTTTCGCTTCTTCCGGTTTTTCGGGTGCCGACGCGCATCCCGGCGTATCCGGTCGAATCGCGCTGGGGATGTTGACGGACGGCACTTTGTGTTACAATGGGAAAAGCCGGGGGAGGGCCGCAAAGACGCAGATGACGGGTTGGTATGAACGCAGTTTCGGACCGGACTACTTGATCGTTTACCGGCATCGCGATTTCGCGGGAGCACGGGTGGAAGTGCGCGGCATGCTGCGGCTGCTCGATTTGCCGGAAGGTGCTTCCGTCCTCGATCTGTGCTGCGGCACGGGGCGTCATGCGTTGGCGTTGGCCGAAGCGGGTTATCGCGTGACCGGCGTCGATTTGTCAGAAACGCTTTTGAAGGAGGCGCGCCGCCGCGATGCTGCCGGGAAGGTGCGCTGGGTGCGCGGCGACATGCGCGCGGTGCCGCTCGACGGGCCGTTCGACGCCGTCGTGAACTGGTTTACGTCGTTCGGTTATTTTGAAAGCGATGAGGATAACGGCCGGGTGCTTCATGAAATCGAACGCCTGCTTCGGCCGGGCGGGCGGTGGCTGATCGATTTTCTCAATCCGGACCGTGTGCTGGCGTCGCTCGTTCCGCATTCCGTGCGTCGGGACGGCGGCGTTTGGATCGAGGAGCGTCGGTTTTCGGACGGCCGGTTTGTTTTTAAAACGATTCGGCTGTCGGAACCGGGGAAGCCCGACCGAACGTATGAGGAGCGGATCCGGCTGTATCGGCTCGATGATTTTCAGCGATTGTTGGCGGGCACGCAGCTCGTCGTCGAGACGGTTTGCGGCGATTACGACGGTTCGGCCTATGACCGGCTGCAATCGCCTCGGCTCATTCTGATCGGATCGAAGCGGGCGGTGAATTCGACTTGAAACGGGCAAGAGAGCTCGTTCCCGGGCTGTTTCGGGTGCGGCTGCCGCTGCCGTTTCCCTTGCAGTCGGTCAACGCGTACGTCGTCCGCGGCGACGACGGCTTTACGGTGATCGACGCCGGCTTGCGATCGCCGGAAGCGGAGGCGGCATGGTCGGAGGCGATGCGGGAGATCGGCATGACCGACGCCGACGTCGTCCGCATCGTGTTGACGCATCATCATCCCGATCATCTCGGCATGGCCGGCGTGCTGCAGGAGCGGTCGCGGGCGCCGGTCTATCTGAGCGCCGAGGGAGCGGCGCAGGCGAGGCTGCTGTGGGGGCCGGGGTCGCCGATGACCGAGGCGTTGTTGGAGTTGTTCGCGCGCCACGGCATGGACGCCGGCACGTTGGCCGACATGCGGGTGCATCTCGACGGCTTCGCCGCCCAGGTGTCGCCGCTGCCCGAATTTACGGAGTTGCGTTCGGGCGAATTCGTGCCGATCGGCGACGGCGGATTTCGGGCGATCGCGACGCCGGGGCACGCGGCGGGCCATTTTGCGTTTTACGAAGCGTTCGAAGCCGCCCCGACGGACTCGGCAGACGGGGGAACGGCCGGAACGGGCGGCGTCCTGTTTTGCGGCGACCATGTTCTTGAAAAAATTACGCCGAATGTCGGCTTTCTGCCCGGTTTCGACGACGATCCGCTGGGGTCGTTTTTGAAAAGCCTTGAAGCCCTCGGTACGCTGTCGGTGCGCATCGCGTATCCCGGGCACGGCGAACCGTTTTCGTCGTTCGGCGCTCGGACGTCGGCGATCATCGAACATCACCGCCGCAGGTTGGCGGCCATCGAGGCGATGTTGGCGGAACCGATGTCGGCCTATGCCGTCTGTCGGAGGCTGTTCGGCGACCGGTTGACTATTCACCAGTTAAGGTTTGCGATGGCGGAAACGTTGGCGCATCTGGTCTATCTTGAAAGGCGCGGCCGACTGGTCGCGCAAGAGCGGGGCGGCGTCGTAGCGTTCGGGGCGGCCGTTTCGAGAAGCCGGGTGTCGTAAGCGGTCTTATGGTGGGAGGAGAAAACGGTTTGTGGCAAAAGGTGTGGGGGAATCGCCGCATGCGGGTCGTCGCGCTGGCCGTGTTGTCGGCCGTATGCGCGGCGGTCGTCGCAGCGGCAGGGTGGTGGGTGAAAACGAAAGGGGCCGGTTTTTTCGGCGACAAGGGGGAAAGTCGGGAATTCGTGCCGCCTCCATCCAGGGAATTGGAAGATTTGGAAGATAACTACGACGTCATCGTCGCGGGAACGGATCCGGAAGGCGTCGTCGCCGCGGTGTCAGCCGCGCGGAACGGTCTGAAAACGCTTTTGGTCGACGGCCGCGACCGCGATGTGCTGGGCGGGCTGTTTACGCTTGGATGGCTGAACAGCCTCGACATGAATTATGTTTGGGACAAGCCGCATTTCCGCCGCGATTACTGGAACAAGGGCCTTTTCAAGGAATGGTTCGACCAGGTGGAAGGAACGTCGTTCGACGTAAAGACGGCGGCGAATGCTTTCGCCCGCATGGTTCGGGCGGAGCGGAACGTGGACCTGCTGATGAAAGTCCGCTCGATGCAACCGATCGTTGAGACGATTGCCGGCGTCCGGACGGTCCGCGGTCTTGCCGTAACGATGCCGGACGGGTCGCAGCGGACGTTTCAGTCTTTTGCGTTGATCGACGCGACGCAAGACGCGGACGTGGCGGCGGCCGCCGGAGCCCAGTTTACGGTCGGACGGGAAGATTTGGGCGAACCGAGGGTTAGCATGGCAGCGACGCTGGTGTTTCAGCTCAAAGGGGTGACGCCCGAGGTTTGGAGGCGGATTCAAAAGAGTCTGAATTCCGACGACGATCCGAATTCCGGCGCGGACGAGCGCAGCGCTTGGGGATACAAGGGCATGTACGAATACGTCTCCTTGCACCCGGATCGGCTGCGCATGCGCGGGTTGAACATCGGCCTGCAAAACGACCATACCGCGCTTGTCAACGCTGTATTGCTGTTCGGCGTCGATCCGTTCAACTCCGCGTCGGTCCGCGAGGCATTCGATCTCGTGCGCGCGGAACTACCGCGCATCGTCGCCGAAATGAAACGGCGCTATCCGGAGTTCGAGGGCGTGGAGCCGGGCGAAACGGCGCGCGAGCTGTACGTGCGCGAATCGCGGCACCTCGTCGCCGAATATCGGCTTTCCGTCGTCGACCTGCTGGAAAACCGCGACCAGTGGGACCGCGTGGCGATCGGTTCGTATCCCGTCGACTTACAGCGGACGTCTCCGGACGATTCCGGCGCGGTACTGTTTCGTCCCGAGCGTTACGCCGTACCGTTTCGATCGCTTGTTCCGAAAGGCGTCGACGGCTTGCTCGTCGTTGGGCGCTCGGCGGGTTTCGATTCCCTGGCGCACGGCAGCGCGCGCGTCGTACCGCTCGGCATGGCGACCGGACAAGCCGCGGGGGCGGCGGTAAAAGTCGCGAAAGAGTCCGGGCTGACGATTCACGGTCTTATGCGGTCTAGGGCGGCGATCGCCGAGCTGCAGAATTTGTTGAACAGGCAGGGTATGGAAATTTATCCGTTTCAGGCGAAAACACCGGAATATATGCGCCATCGGACGTATCCCGGGCTGAAGGCGGCGGTGTCGCTCGGCCTGGCCAAAGGCGGGTACGACAACCGGTTCCGGCTCGACGATCCCGCCAACCCCCAAGGGTTTGTCTGGTTGATGGCGAATGCGAAGCGGATGTTTCCGGCGGCGTTCCCCGGCGATCCGTCGGCTGCGCTTGCCGCACCGGGGTTTCCGCGGGACGTCGAGCCGAAAAAAGCTCCGCTTACGCTCGATCAGGCCGCTTATACGGTGTTGTGCGCGGTAAACGTTCGTGCCGATCGCCGAGAGGCCGAAGAAGTACTGCTCGCGCGTGGCTTGCTTAAACCCGATACGGTGCGGGCGATCGTCGACGCGCGGCGGCTGACGATCGGCGAGACGTATCTGTTGTTGCGAGACGCCGTCGAGGCAGCGGCCGGCCGGCGGTTCGACTGACCGGCCGGTCGGCCGGCTAGACGCGTACGGCGGCGCGGCGGTGCGCGATGCGGCTTGCCGCCGCGGCTGCAAGCGCGCCGACGATGTCATCGAGGAAGGTGTGGGTTTCGCCGTCGCGGCGGTCGTCGAGTTTGCGGAGGATACCGGGTTTCAATCTGTCGATGTAGCCGTAGTTGGTCAGGCCGATGGTGCCGTATACGCCGACGATCGCCGTCGCAAGTGCCTCGTCGCAGCCGTACAGTCGGTCGTCTTCGCGGATCATCGCCAGAAGCGGCTGGGTGAGTTTTCCCTGTTCCGCAAGCTCGTCGAGTTGGATACCGGTCAGTACCGCGTTTTGAACGTCGCGTTTGGACAACGCGTGCTCGACGTTTTCAAGACATTCGTCGCGCGTCAGGCCGGGGATATAGTCTTTTTGCAGGACGTATACAAGTTCTGCGATGTCTTCGGCCGTAACGCCGCGCCGAATCAGCCAAATCCGGGCTGACCGTGCGATTTCGTCGCAACCGGACTCGGTTCGTTCAGGATGCATCGGTTTGCCCTCCGTTCGCGTCGGTCTGCGATTTAGGATGTCCCCGCGGGTCGGACAACATCCGGTTATAAACCCGTCCCGGGCTCGTATACATATACCGAGTCGCGGATGAAACGTCTGTTGGGAGGGGTGACCGATGAGCCGACCCTGGAAAGCGGCGCGGCTTCGGGCAGTGTTTTCGGCAGCGCTGGTATCGGCGTTGACCGGCTGCGGATCATGGACCGTCAGTCCAGCATCCGGGCCGATCGACCCGCCGCAGGGAATCGACGCCGTCGCTGAACCGTCGACGGCTTCCGTTCCGGAACCAGCACAGGCGACCGGGGATACCGGCGGCGAAATGCCGCTGACGATTTATGTGCTGGATCCGCACGGGCTGGTCGCGCCGGTTACGATTCGCGTGCCGGCTCAAGAAGCGGCGGGCAGGACGGCGCTCGAGCATCTCGTGCGCGGCGGACCGGCCGAAGGGAAGCTGCCGGCGGGATTTTCGCCTGTTTTGCCGCAAGGAACGAAATTATCGGTTGATTTAGCCCGCGGCAAGGCGGCCGTCGATTTTTCCGCGGAGTTCGCGGGGTATCCCGCCGAGCAGGAGAGAAAAGTGTTGGAATCCGTCGTCTGGACGTTGACGTCGTTTCCGGCCGTCACGTCCGTCGAGCTGCGGATCGCAGGAAAAACGCTCGGTCGAATGCCTGTCGCGGGGCTTCCGATTCCCGCTCCGCTGACGCGGAAAATCGGCATTAACTTAGAAAAAGCACCGGAAGCCGATTACGGGCGGACGACGGCGGTAACGCTGTATTTTCGCGGCGAAACAGCCGACCGCTACGCGTATTTCGTGCCCGTGACCAGGCTTGTGCCACTGACGGACGATCCGGCGCAGGCGGCGATCCGCGAGCTGGTGCGCGGGCCTTTGCCGGCTTCGCCGCTGTCGTCTTCCGTCATGTCGGACGCGCATTTTTTGGGCGTGTCGGTTCGAGACGGCGTCGCTTCCGCACGTTTCGACGACGCCTTGCTCGGCCCGGATGGCCGGGTCGAAGGGGAGACTGCGCAGGCGATCATGCTGACGCTTGCGGAAAATACCGGCGCAGAACGCGTGCAGATCCGCGTCGACGGCAGGGCGGATTTGAAGACGACCGACGGCCGCGATCTCAGCCGGCCGGTGGAACGTCCGACACGGCCGAATCCCGTCAAGTCGTGACGCGGCATGACGCTTCTAAAGGCGCGGGCGGACGGCTCGAGGCGGCGTGCGCCGCCGCGTTTTTTTTGGTAAAATAAACAACGTGCCGGAAAGGAAGGTGAGCGGGCTTGCGTCTTGACGGGCGTCGAGCGGACGAGATGCGCGAGGTGCGCATTACGCCTCATTATATCCGCCATGCAGAAGGATCCGTTCTCATGGAGCTCGGCGCGACGGTTGTGCTTTGTACGGCGACGGTGGAGGAGAAGGTGCCGCCTTTTCTAAAAGGACAGGGGCGAGGCTGGGTGACGGCCGAATACGCGATGTTGCCGCGCGCGACACAAGTGCGCAACCAACGCGAGTCTGCCAAGGGGCGTCCTTCCGGCAGGACGATGGAAATCCAACGAATGATCGGCCGCGCGCTTCGCTCCGTCGTGTCGCTGGAGGCGCTTGGAGAGCGGACGGTCGTGCTCGACTGCGACGTGCTTCAGGCCGACGGCGGCACGCGGACGGCTTCGCTGACCGGCGCTTATCTCGCTCTGGCGTTCGCGCTGGAGCGCCTGGTCGGCGAAGGCAAGCTGGATCGCCTGCCGTTGACCGATTTTCTGGCAGCTGTAAGCGTCGGGCTCGTCGACGGGCGGGCGGTGCTTGATCTGAATTACGAAGAAGACGTGCGAGCCGAGGTCGACATGAACGTCGCCGTGACGGGACGGGGACTGCTGGTGGAAATCCAGGGAACCGGCGAGTCGGCGCCGTTTTCGCGTGCGACGCTGGATGAACTGCTGCGCCTTGCGGAAATCGGCGCGCAGCGGTTGATCGAGGCGCAAAAACGGGCGCTAGGGCCGCTTGCGCACGACATCGGGAAGGAGGTCGCGCATGGACCGATCGGACAGGCGGTTGGTGATCGCGACGAGAAATGAGGGGAAATTGCGCGAGTTCGCGCGCCTGCTCGACCGGTACGGCTTTCGTGTCATCGGGCTGCGCGATTTTCCGGATGTGCCCGAAATCGATGAAGACGGCGACAGTTTTCGAACAAACGCCGAGAAAAAGGCGGTTGTCGTCGCACGTCATCTCGGCCGGCCGGTGCTAGCCGACGATTCCGGCTTATGCGTCGAGGCGCTCGGCGGCGAACCGGGCGTGCACAGTGCACGGTACGCCGGCGAAAGGGCTGGTGATGCGGCCAATAACGCCAAACTGATCGCCCGGCTGCGGGAAGCTGCTTTCAACATCAACTGGACGCCGCCGGCGTCGCGGTTCCGGTTGCTCAGCCCGGCTGCGTTCGTCTGTGTTTTGGCGCTCCACGATCCGGAAAGCGGAATGACGAGGTTCGGCGAAGGGCGCGTCGAAGGCTGGATTTGCGAACAGCCGGCCGGCGAAAACGGTTTCGGCTACGACCCGCATTTTTATTTGCCCGAGCTGGGCAAGACGATGGCGGAACTGTCGGAGGACGAAAAGAACGCCGTCAGTCACCGCGGTCGGGCGGTGCGGAATCTGTTCGCCGCTCCGTAGACGGAGGGTCGGATCGGCCGTGGCAATCGTGCATCGGGAAGTGACGCTGCTTGATTTCGACGAAACGTTCGACTGGCAGCCCGCGCTCGTTTCGCGCGCCCGCTGTCGCGTCGACATGCGCGACGTCGCGGGGACGCGGCTGTTTTGTACAGAGGAGGCGTTCGACGAAATCCGAAGGCGGCTTTCCCGCCGAGTTGGCCGCGGCGTGACGTTTCTCGGCAGCGGCGACCGCCATTACGTCACTCTGGCGCTGCTCGCCGAGATCAGCCGTCCGTTCGATCTCGTGCTGTTCGACCGCCATGCGGACATGGCCACCTGCGCCGGGTCCGTCGAGGAGACGCCGGGCCTTTTGTCGTGCGGCACATGGCTCGACGAGGCGTTTGAACGTCTGCCGAACTTGCGGAGAGCGATTCTGATCGGTTTGTCGGAGGAGGCGGCCCGCCGCGCGCTTCAGTCGCGCTGGTGCGGCCGTCTTGTTGTCCTGACCGGCGTTTCCGACGGTCTCGGCGGCTTCGCCCGGTTTACGAATGTGTGCGGGGAGGAGGTTTACATCAGTGTTGACAAGGATGTCCTAGACCGCGCGTTTGCGGCGACGAACTGGGACCATGGCTCGATGAGGTTGGACTCGCTGACCGAGGCGCTGCGCATGCTCGTCCGGGCCAAGTACGTGGTCGGCGCCGACGTCTGCGGCGAAATGCCGGCGGCGCCGGTGGACCGCTGGCGGCTGTCGCGCCTGTCGCGGCTGAACGAGCGGGCGAACATCGCGATATTGGACGCGTTGCTCGCGTGCGGATGACGACGGGAATCCTCGACGCCGGTTCAGAGCACGACGCGTACGCGGTATTTTTTCATCCACGTGTTGACCTGCAGCAGATATGCGAGCGTCTGCGGCCCGGTCATCAGTTGGCCGAAAAACGGCGACTCGTCGGACTGCGGGTCCTCGCCGGCGACGAGGCGCCGGACATGCGGCACGTTGAGCAGCGGGACGATCGGAGCATTCGGATCGTCGAGCACTTCGGCCAAACGCCGTCGTACGGCGGCCGCATAATCGGGGCGATGCGTTTTCGGGTATGGGCTCTTTTTGCGCGCCAGCATGTCGTCGGGTAGGACGCCGCGCATCGCCTTGCGCAGGATGCCTTTTTCCCGGTTGCCGGCCGTGCGGATCGGCCACGGGATGTTCCAGACGTATTCGACGAGCCGGTGGTCGCAAAACGGCACCCGCACTTCCAAGCCGCAAGCCATGCTCATGCGGTCCTTGCGGTCGAGCAACGTCGGCATGAACCGGGTGATGTTCAGGTATGACATGACGCGGATGCGGTTCGCTTCTTCGTCTTCCCAGTCGGCGCGCGGCGTTTCTGCCAGCGCTTGACTGTACCGTTCTTTCGCGTATTCTTCCGCTCCCGTCGCCTTCAGCACGTCAGGCGACCAAAGCGAAAACCTCGCCTGCGCATTCAAAGACCACGGAAACGCGTCCGCATTTTGCGCGTCTTCCCGGAAAAACCATGGATATCCGCCGAACACTTCGTCGGCGGCTTCTCCGGACAACGCAACGGTGGCGTTTTTCTTGATTTCCCGGCAAAACAAGAGAAGCGACGCGTCGATGTCGGCCATGCCCGGCAAATCACGGGCAGCGACGGCGTCGTCCAAAGCCGCGACGAGTTCAGGCGTGTCGATCACGACGCGACGGTGTTCGGTGCCGAGCCAACCGACCGCGCGTTCGATCCACGGCGTATCGGCGTCCGGCTGAAACGCGCCGGGGCGGAAATAGCGGTCGTTGTCGGCGTAGTCGACCGAAAACGTGCGGAGCGGTCCGCCGCCGGATTCATGCAACGTCTCGGCGGCCAATGCCGTCAGCGTGCTGGAGTCGAGCCCGCCCGACAAAAGTGTACAGACCGGAACGTCTGACACGAGCTGCCGGCGGACGGTGTCGGCCAGCAGCCAGCGGACGTGCTCCGCCGTTTCCTCTTCCGTTTCCTCGTGTGGCCGGGGCGTCAGCCGCCAGTAAGGGCGAATCGTGCAGCCGTCGCGCGAATAGGCTAGCCAGAAGCCGGGACGGAGTTCACGCACGCCGCGATAGACGCCGTGGCCGGGCGTGCGGGCCGGACCGATCGCGATGATTTCGGCCAGTCCTTCCGCGTCGATTTCCGGTTTAACGGACGGATGGGCAAGCAGCGCCTTCGGCTCGGAAGCAAACAGCAGCATGCCGTTGCGTCGGACGTAAAACAGCGGTTTGACGCCGAGCCGGTCGCGGGCAAGAAACACGCGTTGCGCCGTGTTGTCCCAGACGGCAAAGGCGAAAATGCCGTTCAGCCGTTCGACGCATCGATCGCCCCATTCGATAAACGAAAGCAGGACGACCTCGGTATCGCAGCGCGTTCGGAAACGGTGGCCGCGCGCTTCCAGTTCCGCCCGCAGCTCTGCCGTGTTGTACAGTTCACCGTTGTAGACGATCACATATTTACGGCCTCCGCGTTCGCCAATCATCGGCTGTGCGCCGCCGGCCGGATCGATGACGCACAACCGGCGATGTCCGAACGCGCACGAACGGGAAAGCCACGTTCCCGACGCGTCCGGCCCGCGCGGGGCGAGCGTTTCGGTCATCGCTTCCACGATGTCGGCGGCTCCCGTCAAATCTCGTGTCCAATCGATCCATCCCGCGATTCCGCACATCGGCGTTCACCTCTTTGCAAACCATATGCGGGCGGTAGGGAAGGTATGACGACACGGCGGCCTCTTCATGGCGGAAAAGGAAAAAGCCCACACCGCCCCGTAGAAAAAGGCGATGCGGGCTTTCGACGTCCCAAGAGGGAGTCGAACCCCCAACCCACGGCTTAGAAGGCCGTTGCTCTATCCAGTTGAGCTATTGGGACACAAAAAAAGAAAGCGGGTGAAGGGAATCGAACCCTCGCTTTCAGCTTGGGAAGCTGACGTTCTACCATTGAACTACACCCGCGGGCGGCGATCCTTCATGAAAACGCCTTGAAAAATCTTTAAGCATCGATAATAATAACACATAAACACGGGGAACGCAAGGCGGCCGGACGACGGTGTTTTGCAGAAAACAGAAAACGGAGGCTGTGTCCGATGGCGCTGATCGTGCATCCGTCGTTCGTCGCGCGTTTTGAAGATTTCGACGAAAACGAGGTCCGGCGATGGACGTCGGCGTTCGATCCCGGAGCGCCGGCGGCGCTTCCTGCGGCGGTACTGGAGACGATCAACGCGTTGCAGGCGGGCGTTCCGGCCGGCGATGCATGCGCGGGTCAGCTTATCAGGGCGATTCGGGAATGGCTCGAGCGAAAACCGCGCCATCCCTTCTTGCAATTTCAAGCATTAACGGCTCTCAAACGGCTCGGCGCCGTGGGTTGGGTACAGCTTCCATCTGAAGGCTCACGTACCGTCCGCCTTCGCATCGAGCGTACGCCGCTTTCGGCCGACGAACATCCCGCCATCGTTCGTGAAGTGCCGGAACTCGTCAGAGCCGCGAGCGAATCGGATTGTTCGATGCTGGCGGATCTTGCGGCTGACGCATGGCGCGATTTCGTCGCGATCGCCTATGCGACGGCCGTATATCCCAATATCGTCCGTGACGGAAAACGCGGTTTGGCTCCCGCATGGTCGGCCGCGCTTCATGCGGCCGTCGCCCTTTCGGTCGGATTGCCTGTCAGTCCGGACCGTCTGATGGACACATACGGCGTGGACGTGAAACCAGCTTTCCGGCGGGCGTTTTGCGCCATTCGCGATGCGTTCGGATTGCTTGCAAAACGTCCGTCTTCCGTACTATAATGGGAAAGTTATTGTACTCGCCATCTTCCAGGAGATCGCCATATTCGCGGAGGGGAAAGCATAAAATGAAAGCGACTTGGGAAAAGCTTGAAAATAACCGCGTCGTGCTGCACGTCGAAATCGGCGAAGACAAAGTCGCCGAAGCGCTCGACAAGGCATTCCGCAAAGTCGTTCGCCGCGTGACGGTGCCGGGATTCCGCAAGGGCAAAGTCCCGCGCGCCATTTTTGAGCGGCGGTTCGGACCGGAAGCGCTTTACCAGGACGCACTCGACATTCTGCTTCCGGAGTCCTACGCTGCAGCCGTCGAACAATGCGGCATCGAGCCGGTCGATCGTCCTTCGATCGATATCGAGCGGTTCGGCAAGGGCGAACCGTTCGTATTCAAGGCGACGGTGACGGTCAAGCCCGAAGTGAAGCTCGGCGTCTACAAGGGACTGGAAGTGTCCGAAGGCGACGTTTCGGTGACCGATGCGGAGCTTGAAGAAGAGCTGAAGCGGCTGCAGGAACGGCATGCCGAAATCGTATCTCTTGAAGGGGAACCGGTGCGAAACGGCGATTTCGCCTTTCTTTCCGTCGAGGCGTTCGTCGACGGCCGACCGGTAAAAGACTGGACGGCCGAACGCATGTTGATGATGATCGGCTCCGGCTCAATGCCGCAGGAGTTCGAACAGCGCGTGCTCGAGATGTCCAAGGGAGAGGAAAAGCAGTTTGAAATCGACGTTCCCGAACAATTCGAAAAAGAGGACGTGCGCGGCAAGACGGTATCCTTCCGCGTCAAACTGATCGATTTCAAACGGAAACGGATTCCCGAACTCGACGACGAGTTCGCCAAAGACATCAGCGAATTCGATACGCTGGACGAGCTGAAGGCCGACCTTCGAAAACGGTTGGAAGAGCGCAAGGCGGCAGAAAACCGCCGGCGCAAAGAAGACGAACTGGTCGAAAAGGCCATGGCGGCCTGCGAAGTGGACATTCCTGCCGTGATGATCGAAAACGAACTTCAGCGGCTGGTCGACCAGTTCGACAGCACTTTGCGGCTGCAAGGGCTTAACCTTGAGCAGTATTATCGCCTGACGCGGACGACGCCCGATCAATTGAAGGAAAGACTTCGACCGACCGCGGAAAAGAACGTCCGTTCCCGACTCGTGCTGGAGGCGATCGCACGGGCGGAAAACCTGGAGGCGACCGATGAGGAATTGCAGCGGGAGATCGAGGCGATGGCCGAGCAGCTTCGCATCGACGCCAACCAGCTGAGGGCCAGGCTTGAGGAAACCGGCGGCCTGCGGAGCGTCAAGCGGGACATCGCCGTGCGCAAGGCGATCGAGTTTTTGCTGGCCAACAGCCGAGTGGCTTGACGGCCGCAAACATGATAAAATGACCGTAAGACGCAAATTTGTCACGAACGAAATGGGGTTGCCCTGACATGTATCTCGTTCCGATCGTCATCGAACAGGAGAGCCGGGGCGAACGCTCCTACGACATTTATTCTCGGCTGCTGAAAGACCGCATCATTTTTCTCGGGAGTCCGATCGACGACGAGGTCGCCAATCTCGTCATCGCCCAGATGTTGTTTCTGGCCGCGCAAGATCCCGAGAAAGACATCAACCTGTACATCAATTCGCCGGGCGGTTCCGTTACGGCCGGATTGGCGATCTACGACACGATGCAGTTCATCAAGCCGGACGTGTCGACGATCTGCATCGGCATGGCGGCAAGCATGGGTTCGCTTTTGCTTGCGGCCGGCGCCAAAGGCAAGCGGTATTGCCTTCCGAACAGCGAAATCATGATTCACCAGCCGCTCGGCGGCGTTCGCGGCCAGGCGACCGACATCAAGATTCATGCGGACTGGATTATCCGGACGCGGGAAAAACTGAACCGCATTTATGTCAAGCATACCGGGCAACCTTATGAGAAAATCGAGCGCGACACCGACCGGGACTTTTTCATGACGGCGGAAGAAGCGGTGGAGTACGGGCTCGTCGACAAAATCATCACCACCATCTGATTTTTACGACCAAAAATGGGGTGAATCCCGTGTTCAAGTTCAACGACGACAAGGGTCAGCTGAAATGCTCCTTTTGCGGCAAATCGCAGGAGCAGGTGCGCAAACTGGTCGCCGGGCCCGGCGTTTACATTTGCGACGAGTGCATCGAACTCTGCACCGAGATCGTCGAGGAAGAACTCGGCCAAGAAGAGGAGTTCGACCTCAAGGACGTGCCGAAGCCGAAAGACATCCGCGCCGTTCTCGACCAATACGTGATCGGCCAGGAACAGGCGAAAAAGGCGCTGTCCGTCGCCGTTTACAACCATTACAAGCGGATCAACACGCAGAACAAGCTGGAGGACGTCGAGCTGCAGAAATCGAACATTCTGCTCATCGGTCCGACGGGAAGCGGCAAGACGCTGCTTGCGCAGACGCTTGCCAAAATTTTGAACGTCCCGTTCGCGATCGCCGACGCGACGTCGCTGACGGAGGCCGGTTACGTCGGTGAAGACGTAGAAAATATTTTGCTTAAGCTGATCCAGGCGGCCGATTACGACGTCGAGAAAGCCGAGCGCGGCATCGTCTACATCGACGAAGTCGACAAGATCGCGCGCAAGTCCGACAACCCGTCGATCACGCGCGACGTGTCCGGCGAAGGCGTGCAGCAGGCGCTGCTGAAAATTCTCGAAGGGACGATCGCATCGGTTCCGCCGCAGGGCGGGCGCAAGCACCCGCATCAGGAGTTCATCCAGATCGACACGACGAACATTCTGTTTATCTGCGGCGGCGCCTTCGAGGGGCTCGAACAAATCATCAAGCGGCGCATCGGCAAAAAAGTGATCGGCTTCAATGCGGAAGGCGGCGGCAAGGCCGAACTGAAACCCGGTGAGTATTTGTCGCTCGTGCAGCCCGACGACTTGCTCAAGTTCGGGCTTATTCCGGAGTTCATCGGTCGACTGCCCGTCATCGCGACGCTGGAGCCGCTCGACGAAGCGGCGCTCGTCCGCATCCTGACCGAGCCGAAGAACGCGCTGGTCAAACAGTACCAGAAGCTGCTGGAGATGGACAACGTCAAGTTGGAATTCGATCAGGACGCCCTGGAAGCCATCGCCAAAGAGGCGATGAAGCGCAACACGGGCGCCCGCGGTTTGCGCGCCATCATCGAAAGCATCATGCTCGACGTTATGTTCGAGGTGCCGTCCCGCGACGACGTGACGGTGTGCCGCATCACGAAGGACGTCGTGCTCAACCGGATCGCGCCGGAGTTGCGCACGAAAGGCGAAAAGCAGGCCAAAAAGAAAGAGGAAAGCGCGTGACGTACTATGTATCGCCGTGAAGATACGATTGCGGTGCGTGTCGGGTCGGTGACGATCGGCGGCAGCGACCGCGTCGTCATCCAGAGCATGTGTACGACGAAAACCGAGGACGTCCGCGCGACGGTGGAGCAAATCCGGCGTCTGGAGGAAGCGGGCTGCCAGGTCGTGCGCGTCACTGTCAACAACCGGGAAGCGGCGGCGGCGCTGCGTGAGATCAAAAAGGAAATTTCAATTCCGTTGGTCGCCGACATCCATTTCGACTATCGTCTTGCGCTGCTCGCCGTCGAGAACGGCGCCGATAAAATCCGGATCAATCCCGGCAACATCGGCCGCCGTGAAAAAGTGGAAGCGGTCGTCAAGGCGTGCAAGGAGCGCGGCATTCCGATCCGCATCGGCGTCAATGCGGGATCGCTTGAGCCGCACCTTCTCGATAAATACGGTTATCCGACGGCCGACGCGATGGTCGAAAGCGCCTTGCATCATATCCAGATTCTGGAGGATCTCGATTTTCGGGATATCGTCGTCTCGCTGAAAGCTTCCGACCCGCGCCTGGCGATCGAGGCCTACCGGAAAGCGGCGCGGACGTTCCCGTATCCGCTTCACCTCGGCATTACCGAGGCGGGCACCCTGTTTTCCGGCACGATCCGAAGCGCGGCCGGCCTCGGCGTGCTGCTGTACGAGGGTATCGGCAACACGATCCGCGTGTCGCTGAGCGCCGACCCCGTCGAAGAAGTGAAGGTGGCGCGGGAATTGTTGAAAACGTTCGGGCTCGTTTCCGACGCGCCGACGCTTATTTCGTGCCCGACGTGCGGAAGGCTCGACATCGACCTTTTTGCAATCGTTAACGAAATTGAAGCGTATTTGGAGAAAATCCGCGTACCGATCAAGGTGTCGGTGCTCGGCTGTGCCGTCAACGGACCGGGCGAAGCGCGCGAGGCGGACATCGGCATCGCCGGGGCGCGCGGTGAAGGCCTTTTGTTCCGGCACGGCAAGCCTGTGCGCAAGGTTCCCGAGGCCGAGCTGGTCGACGAGTTGAAAAAGGAAATCGACCGTATGGTCGAGGAATATCGCCGGACGGGCGTCATTCCGGGAAGACGGCATCCGTAACGGGCGTCCGGAGGGGAAGTTCATACGCCAGCAAAAACGCGAGAATGCCGTCGGCGACCGCCGCGGCGATTTTTTTTCGTTTTTCGGGCGTCGTCAGACGTTCGACGTCGCCGGCGTTTCCGATAAAGCCCGCTTCCAGGATCACGGTAGGACACGTCGCTCGCCGGAATAGGTAAAAGTTCGGCGCGATGTACGGCACCTCGCGTGCGCCGTACAGCCGGTTCAGCCGCTCCTGGACGAGGTGGGCGAGTGCGTGGCTTTGTGGATCGAACGGATATAATACGACGGGTCCGGAGCGCGAAGGGTCGGGCGACCAGTTGACGTGTACGCTGACGACGATCCGCGGGGAAAGTTCGCGGATGATCAGGTGACGCTGCGCCAGATCGCGAAGATGGCGCGATCTAGACGGCAGCCACCGGTTGTCGTCGCTCGGCGCGTAATCGTCGGTACGCGTCACAGCGGCGCGAAGCCCGCGTTCGGCCAGCGCCGCTTTGAGGTCGCGCGCGAGGGCGAGCGTCAGATGTTTTTCCAGCCGATCGCCGTGGGACGTTCCGCCGTCGATGCCGCCATGGCCGGCGTCGACGACGACGTCGTGACCGAGTTCTACCGGCGGTCCGACGTCAGCCGCCTCGGCCGCCGCAGGAACGAGCGCAAGCAACAGAGCGGTTGCTGCCGTCACGTAATTCTTGGCCGCGGTTTTCGCCATGCCCGAGTACACTCCGAAAACACCCCTTGTTTTCCTAATTTGCCCGCCCTTTCAGCCCTGTTATTCGATTTTGGATCGTCCGACTAATGCCAAGATCAGCAGGCAATAATGTCAAATGTCTACAGACTGCCGGAAGGAGTGAAGCGCGGATGACGCTGACCTTGGCGCTGATGGCCGTACAACTGTTTTTCGCCGTCGTCATCGGCCTTTATTTTTGGAATTTGCTGCGCAACCAGCAAACGAACCGCCACGCGATCGACCGTGAATCGCGAAAAGAAATGGAAAAACTAAGAAAACTTAGATCTATTTCTCTGACGAAGCCGTTGTCGGAACGGACGCGGCCGACGTCGATCGCCGACATCGTCGGACAGTCCGAAGGCCTTCGCGCCCTGCGCGCGGCGCTTTGCGGACCGAACCCGCAGCACGTCATCATTTACGGTCCGCCCGGCGTCGGCAAAACGGCGGCGGCCCGGGTCATTCTGGAGGAGGCGAAAAAGCAGCCGTACTCGCCGTTTCACCCCGACGCCAAGTTCGTCGAAATCGACGCGACGACGGCTCGTTTCGACGAGCGCGGCATCGCCGATCCGCTGATCGGATCCGTTCACGACCCGATCTACCAAGGCGCGGGCGCGCTCGGCGTGGCGGGCATTCCCCAGCCGAAGCCCGGCGCCGTCACGAAAGCGCACGGCGGCATCCTGTTCATCGACGAGATCGGCGAACTGCATCCGATCCAGATGAACAAACTGCTTAAGGTGCTCGAGGATCGGAAAGTATTTCTGGAAAGCGCCTATTATAATTCCGAGGATCCGAACATTCCAGGATACATTCATGATATTTTTCAGAATGGGTTGCCGGCGGATTTTCGGCTCGTCGGCGCGACGACGCGGATGCCCCATGAACTGCCGCCGGCGCTTCGGTCGCGTTGCATGGAGATTTTTTTCAGACCGCTTTTGCCGGACGAAATCGGCGAGATTGCGTCGACTGCCTTGCGCAAAATCGGCATCCAGCCCGACGCCGACGCGGTCGAAGTCGTCAAGCGGTACGCGACGAACGGCCGGGAAGCGGTCAACGTCGTGCAGCTGGCCGCCGGTCTGGCGATCACGGAAGGCCGTAACGCCGTGACGGCCGCCGACGTGGAATGGGTCGTCCACAGCAGTCAGATGTCGCCGCGGCCCGACCGCAAAGTCCACGACCAGCCGCAAATCGGGCTCGTCAACGGTTTGGCCGTATACGGCCCGAATCTCGGTGCGTTGCTGGAGATCGAGGTAACGGCGGTTCGGGCGGCAAAGCCGGACGAAGGCTCGTTCGTGTTGACGGGCGCCGTCGAGGAAGAGGAAACCGGAGGAGCCGGCCGGACGCTTCGCCGCAAGAGTATGGCGCGCAACTCCGTGGAAAACGTGCTGACCGTCTTGCGCCGGCTCGGCATTCCGACGAGGGCGTACGATTTGCACATCAACTTTCCCGGCGGTATGCCCGTCGACGGGCCGTCGGCCGGCATCGCGACGGCGGTGGCGATCGCTTCGGCGATTTTGCACATTCCGGTCGACAACCGGCTGGCGATGACGGGCGAACTGAGTATTCACGGAAAAGTCAAGCCGGTCGGCGGCGTCGTCGCAAAAGTCGAGGCCGCGCTTCACGCCGGCGCGACATGCGTCATCATTCCGAAAGAAAATTGGCAGGATCTGTTTGCCCGTCTGCCCGGCGTCCGCGTCGCGGCGGTCTCGACGATCGAGGAAGTGTTCGAGCTGGCGCTCGGCTGGCGCCCGCGAACGATCGCCGATGAAGCCGAACGGCCCGCGGACGTTCGCCTTGCCGCGAATACGGCGGTCGGCGGCGCCGTGCTGCACGCCCGCGAATCCGGATAAGTTTCCAACCGACGCGGTTTGGTTTCGGGCCGGTCCATCTGTTAAAATGAAAAGCACAAGCGGTCCGCAACTTCCGTGACAGGGGGGACGAAAGACGTGGCGCAATCGAAGCCGAAGACGAAGCGCATCCCGCTGTTGCCGCTGCGCGGATTGCTTGTGTTCCCGGGAAACGTTCTGCACCTGGACGTCGGACGCGAAAAATCCGTCCGTGCTCTGGAGAAAGCGACGGCGGACGACCATACCGTTCTTTTGTGCGCTCAGACGGAAATGGCTGTCGAAGATCCGTCGCCGGACGACATTTACCGCGTCGGCACCGTCGCCCGCGTACGGCAGATGCTGAGACTGCCGAACGGCACGATCCGCGTACTCGTCGAAGGTCTCGTCCGCGCCGAAGTCGTCGAGTACCACGACAACCCGCTGTATTTGGACGTGTCCGTCCGGGAGCTGTCGTCGCAGGAGACGATGGGATCGGAAACGAGCGCATTGATGCGCAGCGTCGTTTCACAGTTTGAGCAATATATCCAACTTTCTCGTAAATTGTCTCCTGATGCGTTGGCGGCCGTCTCCGACATCGACGAGCCCGGGAGACTGGCCGATGCCGTCGCCACGCATCTGCCGCTTCGGCTGAAAGACAAACAGGAGCTGCTCGAAACGCTCGACGTTGTCGCTCGGTTGGAGAAGCTGTTGCTTTTGCTCAATAACGAGCGTGAAGTGCTCGAGCTGGAGCGCCGCATCAACCAGCGCGTCAAGAAGCAGATCGAAAAGACGCAGAAAGAATATTACCTGCGCGAACAAATGAAGGCGATTCAGAAAGAACTCGGCGAAAAAGAGGGCCGGTCGGGCGAGGCCGATGAGCTGCGCGAACAGCTCGCCAAGGCCGATCATATACCGCCGCACGTCCGCGAAAAAATCGAAAAAGAAATCGACCGCCTGGAGAAAATGCCGCCGACGACCGCGGAAGGTACCGTCGTCCGCAATTATATCGATTGGCTGCTTGCCCTGCCGTGGGACAGACGGACCGAGGATGATCTCGATCTTGCCCGCGCGGCGGCCGTCCTGGACGAAGACCATTACGGCCTCGAAAAGCCGAAGGAACGCGTACTGGAATATTTGGCCGTGCGGAAACTGTCCCGACGGTTGCGCGGGCCGATTCTCTGTTTCGTCGGGCCGCCGGGCGTCGGCAAAACGTCGATCGCGCGGTCGATCGCGCGGTCGCTCGGCCGGAAGTTCGTTCGGATTTCGCTGGGCGGCGTGCGCGATGAGGCGGAAATCCGCGGCCACCGCCGCACTTACGTCGGCGCGCTTCCCGGCCGCATTATCCAGGCGTTGAAAACCGCCGGCACGAACAATCCCGTGCTGTTGCTCGACGAGGTCGACAAGATGTCGTCGGATTTCCGCGGCGATCCCGCGTCGGCGTTGCTTGAAGTGCTCGATCCCGAGCAGAATCACGCTTTCAGCGACCATTACATCGAAATTCCGGTCGATCTGTCGAACGTCATGTTCATCACGACGGCGAACGCGTCGCACAACATTCCTCGCCCGCTTCTCGACCGGATGGAGGTCATCCCGATTTCCGGATACACCGAACTAGAAAAACTGGAAATCGCGAAGCGGCATCTCTTACCGAAGCAGCGCGCCGAACACGGCTTAACGGAAGAGCAGCTCGCCGTGACCGACGACGCGTTTCTGCGCATTATCCGCGCGTATACGCGCGAATCCGGCGTCCGCCAGCTGGAGCGCCAGATCGCGGCGCTCTGCCGCAAGACGGCCAAACGCGTCGTTGAGCGGCCGGACGAACGCGTGCGCATCGACGCAGACGACGTCGCGGAGTATCTGGGCCCGGAGAAATACCGTTACGGCGTCGCGGAGGAAACCGATCAGACGGGTGTTGCGACCGGGCTGGCGTGGACAGAAGCCGGCGGCGACATGCTGAACGTAGAGGTCGCCGTCGTGCCGGGCAAGGGCAAGTTGATGTTGACCGGCCAGCTCGGCGACGTGATGAAGGAGTCCGCCCAGGCGGCGCTCAGCTACATCCGGTCGCGCGTCGCGGAGTTCGGCATCGCCGCGGATTTTTACGAGAAATCGGATATTCATATTCATGTACCGGAAGGCGCAATTCCGAAAGACGGCCCGTCGGCCGGCATTACAATGGCGATGGCGCTCGTATCGGCGCTGGCCGACGTTCCCGTGTCGCGCGATGTTGCGATGACGGGGGAAATTACGCTGCGCGGACGCGTGTTGCCGGTCGGCGGCATCAAGGAAAAAGTGCTGGCCGCCCACCGCGCCGGCGTCCGGAAAGTGATTTTGCCGAAAGACAACGAGAAAGACCTGCGCGACGTTCCGGAAAAAATCCGCAGCGAGCTCGAATTCGTGCTCGTCTCCCATATGGACGAAGTATTGCGGCATGCGCTGGTCCGGCTTCCATCCAGGGCGGAGTCGGAGTCTGCGCCGGATCCTGACGGGGCGAAGAAAGCGCCGCCGGTTGCGAACGCTGAAGAGCTCGTCGTCCCCCCGGCGCCGCCGGACGATGCCGACGAGCACCCGAAACGATGGCATGCTCCGGCGAGGCGATCGCCGTGAACGCGTCGAGCGCGGAACTGGCGGCAATCGCTCTGGCGCCGGACCGGTTTCCGGCCGACGGATTGCCGGAGATCGCGCTGGCCGGTCGTTCGAACGTCGGCAAGTCGTCCGCCGTCAACCGGCTGTGCGGCCGTAAACGTCTGGCGCGCGTGGGCGCGACGCCGGGCAGGACGCAGGCGATCCATTTTTACCGGATCGACGGCCGGCTGTATCTCGTCGACCTGCCCGGCTACGGCTACGCCGCCGCACCGGCCGACGTCCGGAAGCGTTGGGGGGAGACGGTCGAGTCGTATTTCGCGGGACGCAGGCCGTTGAAACTGGTTCTGCATCTTGTCGACGCCCGCCATCCGCCGACCCGCGACGACGTCGCCCTGCGCGAATGGCTGGCATTCCGGGGCTTGCCGTTCGTCGTCGTGGCGACCAAGATCGACCGGGTGTCCGGCAGCCGGCGTAAAGCGCATCTCGACGCCGTGCGCAAAACGCTCGATTTGTCGCCGGACGTTCCCGTCGTGCTGTTTTCGGCCGAAACCGGCGAGGGATGCGGCGAAATTTGGGAAATCATTGATCGGATTTGCCCTCCGGTAGTATAATGAACAGTGAAGCCGTATGCAGCCGGGTTTTGAAAACGACGAATCGAGGGATAACATGGTACAGCGATTGGCGACGAGGCTGAAAGCCCGCTTCCGGCTGACGGAGGCGGAGCGGCAGGCGTTTTTGTCGCTGCTGTCGGAACACGAGGAATTGCGGAAGGCTGCAAGCGTACGCGTGCTGGAAAACGGCGAGGAGGAGGTGTGCCTGGAAAGCGGCAGATGCGGATCGGTGACGCTCACGTTCCGCCGCGAAAACGGGGAGTATGTCTGCGACGGAACGTGCGACGTCCGCGATCCGAACGTGGCTCGCGCGCTCGGGAGGGCAATCGCGATGTTCCGGGCGGACGCCCGGATGCATCGGATTTATCCGTCGAGCGTCGTCACGTATGAGTACGAACGCGGCGCGGTGAAGCGGATCGTGGAACGCACGGGCGGTTCGACCCGACTCATCTATGAGCGGAAAGAGGAAAGCGGCCGGTTGCAGCGGCTTTTCCGCGACACGACCGTGGAGCGGAAAATCGGCGACGTCATGCGCCGTATCGACGCGCTGCTCGATCAGCGCAATGCGACGCCGGACCGACACGCGCGCCGGGCGATCGACGATCGGCTTCGCCGGTTGGTGGAAGAACTCTTCCGACTGGAGGCGTGACACGCTTTTGAAAGCGGGAGAACTTCCCGTCCGTTCGACGTCTGTCGACGCAAAAGGCACAATCAGGTTCGTCGGGCCTCTGACGCGGGGGAATCCCGCGCGGGGGCTTGCTTTTTGGGGCCTGTGCCGTCCGTTCAAAAGAGGCCAAAAAAACTGTTGCATTTGTCGTCGATAGATGTTATTTTTATTGTCGTTGAAATCGTAAGGGAGCGAATCGCGCTGTTCCTAGCGGATGAAATCCCGGCATTGGATTTCGAGGAAGGGGGAACCGAAAGATGGGATACTCGACTTTCGGGCGACACGTTGCGGTCGACGCCTGGGGTGTCGCGTTTGAACGGCTGAATGATGCGGCTTGGTTGGAAGCCCAGCTCGTGGAAGCCGCCGAAGTTTGCGGCGCGACCGTTCTTTCGGTTCAATCCAGGCAGTTTCAGCCCCAGGGCGCAACGGTGTTGGTGCTTCTTTCGGAGAGCCATCTGTCGATCCACACGTATCCGGAACGTGGATTCGCCGCCATCGACTGCTACACGTGCGGCGAGACGGTGGACCCCCAATTGGCGATCGACCATCTGGTCGCCGTCCTGAAACCGGCGCGGGTTTACGCGAAAAAACTCGTGCGGGGTGTCGGGGAACTCCGCGTGGAAGAGCCGGTCATCCGGCAGGCGGTCGCTTCGAATTGAACGCAAGGTCGACGCGGGCGACGGGCGTCCGGGGCGTGTGGACGCGCGTCCGTGCCGCGCATCCTTAGCTTAAAAAGTTCGGGAGGAGAACGCCACGGCGCCGAACCGTGGCGTTCGCTTTTCGCGGAATGTTCACGGATCACGGCGCCATCCGGGCGCGTAGTTGTGATATAATGAAGCTTAACGAAACAAGGCCAGGTGACCGCTATGCACGTTTTGGTCGTCGGCATGAACCATCGCACTGCTCCCGTCGAGATTCGCGAGCGGTTCGCGTTCCGGGAGGAAGAGCTGCCCGACGCGCTCCGGATGCTGAAAGAGACGAACAGCGTGCTGGAAGGCGTAATCTTGAGTACGTGCAACCGGACGGAAGTGTACGCGGTGGTCGACCGACTGTACATGTGCGGCACGTTCGTCCGCGGTTTTTTGGAAAAATGGTTCGGCGTGCCGAGGCGCGACATGCTGCCTTATCTGTACATCTATGAGGACGACATGGCCGTCGAACATCTGTTTCGCGTCGCCTGCGGCCTCGATTCGATGATTCTCGGCGAGACGCAGATTCTCGGCCAGGTGAAGGACGCGTTTGCGACCGCGCAGGCGTGCGGGGCGACGGGAACGATGTTCAACTCGATTTTCCGGCAGGCGGTGACGCTGGCGAAACGGGCGCACACCGAGACCGGCATCGCGGAACATCCGGTGTCGGTCAGTTATGCGGCCGTCGAGTTGGGACGGTCGATCGTCGGCGATTACGGCGACAAAACCGTGTTGTTGATCGGAGCGGGCAAGATGGGCGGTCTGACGATCCGTCATCTGAAAGCCGCCGGCGTCGGCCGACTGCTCGTCGCCAACCGCACATGGAGCCGAGCAGTGGAGACCGCGGAGGCGTTCGGCGGCCGCGCGGTGCCCTGGGAATCAGTCGGGGAAGCGTTGGCGGAAGCGGACGTCGTCGTCAGTTCGACCGGCGCGTCCGGCCACGTCCTCACCGAGGAGGCCGTGCGCGCCGCGTTGGCGGGCCGCCGCACGGACCGGCCCGTCCTCATGATCGACATCGCCGTGCCGCGCGACCTCGATCCGGCGATCGGCGATCTGCCGAATGTATACCTGTACGACATCGACGACTTGGAGCGGCTGGTCGACCGGCATTTTGAAGAGCGGCGGAAACAGGCGGCGCGCATCGAGGCAATGGTGCGCGAGGAGCTCGTTCGTTACCGAGAATGGCTGCGCATGCTGGGCGTCGTGCCGGCCATCCGCGCGCTGCGCGGCAAGGCGGAAGCCGTCTACCGGTCGGTCATGGCCGATCTGGAAAACAAGTTGCCTGAACTGAACGACCGGCAGATCAAAACGATCCGTAAGCTGGCCAAGAGTATCGTCAACCAGTTGTTGCGCGATCCGATCGAGCGGTTGAAGGAGACGGCGGGCGAACCGCCGAGCCAGCGCGACGAGGCGCTGCGCATGTTCGTCAGGATGTTCGCTCTGGAAGACGCCGTCGACGACGAAGTCGGCGGGGCACCGGAAAACTCGCGGGAAGAAGCGGTTGCCGGGCGTTGATCGCACGGCTTTTCTTTTTTTGGATTCGGAAGGGGGACGAAAGCGCCGTGGCGTGGGTACCGATCGTTCTCGATTTCACCGGCAGGCGGATCGTCTCGGCCGGCGGGGGGGATGCGGCGGCGCGGAAACTCGCCGCGTTCGTCGGTTCGGGCGCGCGGATCCGCGTCGTCAGCCCGGAAGTGTCCGACGCCGTTCGGCGCTGGGCCGAACAGGGGCTGGTCGAATGGTTGCCGCGGGCGGTCGAATGCGGCGACGTCGAAGGCGCCGATCTGGTCGTCGCGGCGACGGGAACGCCGGAGACGGACGCGTGGGTGCGCGACTGCGCCGCCAGAGCCGGGGCGTGGGCGATCGTCGCTTCCGACGGGAGTTCCGGCACGGCGATGTTGCCGGCGGTCGTCCGCCGCGGCCGCTGGACGGTCGCCGTATCGACCGGCGGCGCCAGCCCGACGGCGGCGCGCGAGATGGCCGCCGAATGGGCGGACAGGCTCGATCATGTCGCGCAGGAAGCGCTGGAACTGATGGCGCGCTATCGCGAATCGGTCGTCCGGCACGTCGGCGATCCGGCAATGCGCCGTCGGCTGCTTCGGGCGTTCGGGCTGCGGCTGGCGGAAAAGGCGGTCCGTTCCGGGGAAGGGATGCGCCTGGCCGAACGGCTGGAACGGGAGGTCGCGGCGGGGCCGCAAGGATGGCGGGCGGTGGCGGAACGGCTTGAGGCGGAGGGATCGACGTGCGCACCATCGTCGTAGGTTCCCGCAGGAGCGCGCTGGCCATGACCCAGACGCGGCAGGTCATCGCGCGGCTTGAAGCCGCGGCGGCATCGGACGGAGCGTCGGCGCGACCGGCTTTCGTAATTCGGGAAATCGTAACGAAAGGCGACCGCATTTCCGACCGGCCGCTCACCGACATCGGGGGCAAGGCGCTGTTCGTCAAGGAGATCGAGCAGGCTCTGCTTGCGGGCGAAATCGATTTCGCCGTTCACAGCATGAAAGATATGCCGTCCGACCTACCGGACGGACTCGTGATCGCAGCCGTGCCGGAACGGGAAGACCCGCGCGACTGTCTCGTTTCGGCAAGCGGTCTCGATCTGGAACGATTGCCTTCTGGATCTAGGATCGGGACAAGCAGTCTGCGGCGTGCCCTGCAACTGAAAGCGTTTCGGCCCGATCTGGAAGTCGGGTTTCTCCGGGGAAACCTCGATACCCGGTTGCGTAAACTGGAGGCCGGCGAGTTCGATGCCGTCGTCGTGGCGGCCGCCGGCATGCATCGGATGGGATGGGCGCACCGAATTACCCAATATCTTGATTACAACGTCTGTTTGCCGCACATCGGCCAAGGAGCGCTCGCGATCGAGTGTCGCGCCGACGATGCGGAGACGATGGCGATGCTGGCGACGATCCATCATGAGCCGACGGCAAAGGCGGTTTCGGCCGAACGTGCGTTTATGGCGCGGCTCGGCGGCGGCTGCGAGACGCCGCTCGGTGCGTATGCAAGGCTGGAGAACGGCCGTGTGGTGCTGGAAGGGTTTGTTGCGTCGCCGGACGGTTCGGTATTTTTACGCGAACGCGCGGAAGGCGGCGATCCTGAGACGGTCGGAGCCGAACTTGCCGATCGGTTGCTTATGCGCGGCGCCGGGCGGCTGTCGTCCGCCCCGGACGTCGGATCTCGGCCGCCGAAGGGGTGAGAAAACGTGGCGTCGGGAATCGGAAAAGTGTACCTGGTCGGCGCCGGGCCGGGAGACGCCAAACTTTTGACGATCCGCGGACTGGAGGCGCTGCGGAAAGCCGACGCGGTCGTTTACGACCGGCTCGTCAATCCGCGCTTGTTGCGTTACGCGAAGCCGGAGGCGGATAAAATTTTTGTTGGAAAAGAAAAAGATAACCATATTTTGAATCAAGATGAAATCAATCGGCTGCTCGTCGAACTGGCGAAAGCGGGTAAGACGGTCGTCCGCCTGAAAGGCGGCGATCCGGCGGTGTTCGGCAGACTCGGCGAAGAAGCGGTCCATCTCGTCGACAACGGCGTTCCGTTCGAAATTGTGCCCGGTGTTTCGTCGGCGACGGCCGTGCCCGCTTACGCCGGTATTCCGGTGACGCATCGGGAATACGCTTCGTCGCTTTCGATCGTCGCCGGACACGAGTTTCCGAACAAAACGTATCCGCAGGCCGATTTCGCTAAACTGGCAGAAGCGTCGGGAACGCTCGTGTTTCTGATGGGCGTTTCGAACCTCGGCACGATTTGCGCCGAACTGCGCCGCGCGGGCAAGCCGCCGGATTTTCCGATGGCGCTGATCCGCTGGGGAACGTGGATGGAACAAACGACACTTACGGGGACGTTGGCCGACATTGAGCGAAAAGCGCGTGAGGCGGAATTCGGCCCGCCGGCCGTGATCGTCGCCGGGGAGGTCGTCCGCTTGCGCGACAGGCTGGCGTGGTTCGAACAGAAGCCTCTGTTCGGCCTGCGCGTGCTGATCACGCGCGACCGCGGGCAGTCGGACGAACTGGCGGACCGGATCGACGAACTCGGCGGCGAACCGGTCGAATGCCCGATGATCCGCATTCGGCCGACGCGCGACCCCGCCCGACTGGCGCGGCTCGACGCGGCGATCGACCGGTTGGACGAATTCGATTGGATAATGTTTACAAGCGCTAACGGCGTGGAACACTTTTTCCGCCGGATGCGCGAACGGTCGGCGGACGTCCGTCGGCTCGCGCGCGCCCGGATCGCGGTCGTTGGCGAAAAGACGGCAGCGGCCTTGGCGGACAGCGGATTGAAGGCCGACGTCGTGCCGGATCAATACGAGGCGGAACGCCTTCTTGAAGTCATACGCGGGCTGGCGCGGGCCGGGGAACGCGCCCTTCTGCCGCGCGGCGACATTGCCCGGGAAATGTTGCCCGACGGTTTAAGGGCGATCGGGCTGGAAGTCGAGGAAGTCGTCGTCTATGAAAACGTTCCCGCCGAAGAAAGCGCCGAGGCCGTGCGGATGCTGTCGGAAGGGGCGATTCACGCCGTAGTGTTCACCAGTTCGTCGACCGTGCGCAATTTCGTCCGCGCGCTTCGCGACGGGGGCGTGACGGACGTCGCTTCGTTTCTGATGCGGACGGCCGTCGTCTGCATCGGCCCGGTGACGGCCGGCACGGCCGAGGAGGAAGGGATGCGCGTGACGCGCGTGGCCCGGCGGTCGACGGTCGACGGATTGATCGAGGCGCTCGTCGATGTGGCGCGCGAACGGCGGAAAGCCGAATGAGTCAAGGAGGAAGGACGGATCATGATGAAAGAAGCGATGTTTCCGGTCGTCCGCCTTCGCCGGCTCCGGTCCTCGGCGGCGATACGCGATTTGGTGAGGGAAACGGAACTCACGGCGCGGGATCTGATTTACCCACTGTTCGTGACTGAGGGTTCCGGCGTGAAGGAGCCGGTCGAGTCGATGCCGGGCGTGTTTCACTGGTCGGTTGACCGATTGGAGGAAGAAATTGGTGAAATCGTCGAACTCGGCATCCGCGCCGTCATGCTGTTCGGCGTGCCGGGGCGTAAAGACGACGTCGGTTCAGCCGCTTGGGACCCGGAAGGCGTCGTCCAGCGCGCGATCCGGCACATCAAACGAATGGCGCCGGATTTGCTCGTCGTTGCGGACACCTGCCTTTGCCAGTACACCGATCACGGCCATTGCGGCGTCGTACGGCCGGTGCGCGGTCGTCCGGAGCGGCTTGACGTCGCCAACGACGAATCGCTGGAGCTGCTCGCCAAGACGGCGGTATCTCAGGCGGAAGCCGGCGCGGACGTCGTCGCGCCGTCCAACATGATGGACGGATACGTCCTCGCCATCCGTCGCGCGTTAGACGTCGCCGGGTTCGAACACATTCCGATCATGGCCTACTCGGTGAAATACGCCTCGGCGTTTTACGGCCCGTTCCGGGAGGCTGCACATTCCGCTCCGGCATTTGGTGACCGAAGGACGTATCAAATGGACCCTGCGAACGTCCGGGAGGCATTGCGCGAGGCGCGCGAGGACGTCTTGGAAGGCGCCGATTTTCTGATGGTCAAGCCTGCGCTGGCGTATCTGGACGTCGTCCGTCTGTTGAGGGACACTTTCGATTTGCCGATCGTCGCCTACAACGTCAGCGGCGAGTACGCCATGGTCAAGGCGGCGGCGGCGCGCGGTTGGCTCGACGAGCGCGCGGTCGTTGTCGAAATGCTGACCGGCATGAAGCGCGCGGGCGCGGACATCATTTTGACGTACCATGCTAAAGATGTGGTAAAATGGATTCGATGACGGTCACGAGACTTAAAAAATAAGGAGTGAACGCCATGTCCGACAAACTGACGGAAAATTTGAACCGCCACCTGGCGAACTGGCTCGTGTTCGCGATGAAGCTGCGCCATTGCCATTGGTATGTCACCGGGCCGCACTTTTTCACGTTGCATGCGAAATTCGGCGAGCTGTACGCGGAGGCCGACCGTTATGCCGACGAGGTAGCGGAACGCATCCTCGCGCTGGGCGGCCGCCCGGTGTCGACGATGCAGGCGTGCCTCTCGCAGGCGGTCGTCGCGGAAGCGGTGCAGGGCTGGACCGCCGAGGCGATGGTCGGCGCGGTGCTGGAAGATTTGCGCCAGCTGGCGCTGGAGATGCGCCAGCTGGCGGGCGAAGCCGAGGGCGCCGGCGACGTGACGACGCACGATCTCGTCGCATCGATGCTCAACCGGACGGAAAAAGAAATGTGGATGCTTGGCGCGTTTCTCGGCCGTTGAGGGGCGCTTTGGTGCGCCGGTTGTCATACTTTTGTCGGAATCCGCCGCTTGCGGACGGTTGTTGGCCTCGCCGGATTCGGGCATAATGTTGGCAGGAAGATAAGGTCTGCACATGCTCCGTGCGAAGGAGAGCCATCCGGTGAGCGCATCCGAATTCAACGACACGTTTCTGAAGGCGTGCCGGCGCGAGCCGACGGATTACGCGCCCGTCTGGTTCATGCGGCAAGCCGGGCGGTACGACCCGGAATACCGGCGTCTGAAAGAAAGATACAGTTTGATGGACATTTGCCGCAACCCCGAGCTTGCGGCCGAGGTGACGGCGATGCCGGTCCGCAAGCTCGGCGTGGACGCGGCGATTTTGTATTCCGATATCATGAATCCGGTTTCCGCGCTGGGCGTCGCGTTTACGATCGTCAAAGACGTCGGCCCGGTCGTTCACCGGCCGGTGCGGACGGCGGACGACGTGCGGCGGTTGAGGCCGTTTTCGATCGACGGAGATCTGGAGCGGGTGCTGGATACGATTCGGATTCTCGACCGCGAGCTGCGCGTGCCGCTGATCGGGTTTGCGGGCGCGCCGTTTACGATCGCGAGTTACCTCGTCGAGGGCCGGCCGACGCGGCAATACTTGCGGACGAAGGCGATGATGTACGGAGCTCCGGACGTTTGGCGCGAACTGTTGGACAAGCTGGCCGACATGGCGGCGGGTTACCTGCGCGCACAACTGGAATGCGGCGCCGACGCCGTCCAGCTGTTCGACAGCTGGGCGGGCGCGTTGTCGCCGGCCGATTTTCGCGCATACGTTTTGCCGGCGGTGAGGAAAATTTTCGACCACCTCGCCGACTGCCCGCAGCCGAAAATTTATTATCCCGGTGTCGGTTCCGGCGAGCTTTTACCTGAGCTGCGCGGCCTCAAGTGCGACGTCGTGTCGGTCGACTGGCGCGTGTCGATCCGGGAGGCGCGGCGGCGGACGGGCGGCGGGTTTGCGGTGCAGGGCAACCTAGATCCGGCGGTGCTGCTTGCGCCTCTGGCGGTCGTCGAGCGGACGGCGGCGTCGATTATCGACGAAGGGTTGGAGGAACCGGGATTCGTGTTCAATCTCGGCCACGGTCTGTTTCCCGAGGCTCCTTTCGAACGCGTGCGCGAACTGGTCGCGTTCGTGCATGAGTATTCGCGGAAAAAAGCGGGCGCGCCCCGCATATCCGGATTACGGCAGGACGTTGTCGCGGTGAAACCGACGCGGGAGGTGGCGGGATGACGGCGCAACCGCAGGCGGACGAAGGCGTTCGTGCCGCGGCCGCGAACGCCGTCGGCGTGCTCGTCATGTCGTACGGTACGCCGGAAAGCATGGACGGCATTGAGGCGTATTATACCCACATCCGGCGCGGAAGGCCGCCGTCGCGCGAGCAGTTGGAAGAGTTGACGGCGCGCTATGCGGCGATCGGCGGCGTCTTTCCGTTGCGGGAGCATACGAATCGGCAGGCGCAAGGATTACTCGATACGCTTGCGCGGATGCGGCCGAAGATGTCGTTCATCGGTTTTCAGGGGCTCAAGCACGCCCGCCCGTTCATCGAAGACGGCGTGCGCGCCGCGGCGGAACGCGGGCTTGCTCGGCTCGTCGGCGTGGTACTGGCGCCGCACTATTCCGCGATGAGCGTCGGCGAATACGTTGCGCGGGCGCGCCGGGAGGCGGAAGCACGCGGCATCCGGGCGTCTTTCGTCGAGCAATATCATTTGCATCCGAAGCTCGTCCGCGCTTTCGCCGAAAGGGTGCGACGCGCCCTGGAGCGACATTTCGCCGGCGTGCCGCGCGAGCGCGTCCGCGTCGTGTTTACCGCGCACAGTTTGCCTGAGCGCATTTTGGCGGAAGGCGACCCGTATCCGCACCAGGTGGAAGAGACGGCGCGCGCGGTCGCGGAGGCGTCGGGTGTCGCGAATTGGGAAGTCGGCTGGCAAAGCGCCGGGCGGACGCCGGAGCCGTGGCTCGGGCCGGACATTCTCGACATTCTCGCCCGCATCCGCGCCGAAGGCGGCGAGGCGGTACTCGTCTGCCCGGTCGGGTTCGTCTCCGACCATCTCGAAGTGCTGTACGATCTCGACATCGAGGCGAAACGTCGGGCAGAAGAGCTCGGCATCCGTTTTGCGCGCACCGAATCGCTGAACGACGATCCGCTCTATCTGGAGACGCTGGCCGAATCCGTCTTGTCGGTGTTGGAGGAGGCGCCGTGACGATGGCGGAAAACGGCGTCCGTCGCGTCGTCGTCGCCGGCGGCGGCATCACCGGGCTGAGCGCGGCCTATTATTTGAAAAAAGCGGCCGCTGCTCGCGGTTTGCCGCTCGAATTGACGCTCGTGGAGGCGGAAAACCGGCTCGGCGGCAAAATCGCGACGATGCGACTCGACGGGTTCGTGCTCGAGCGCGGGCCCGACTCGTTTCTTGCACGCAAGCCGGCGTTCGCCGAACTGGTGCGCGACCTCGGCCTGGGCGATCGATTGGTCGGCATCGATCCGGCCTCTTCGAGGACTTACGTGTTGATCGGCGGGCGATTGCGGGCGATGCCTCCGGGGCTTTCGCTCGGCGTTCCGACGCGCTTTCTGCCGTTTGCGTTCACTCCGCTTCTGACGCCCGCCGGCAAGCTGCGGGCGGCGCTCGATCTCGTGCTGCCGAGGCGAAAGAATGAGGACGACGAGCCGCTTGGGCGGTTTTTGTCGCGACGGCTCGGCCAGCAGGTGCTCGATCGGATCGCCGAGCCGCTTCTTTCCGGCATTTACGCGGGAGACGTCGAACGGCTCAGCTTGGAAGCGACGTTTCCGCAATTTCGCGAGATGGAGCGTCGGTACGGCAGTCTCATCCGCGGCATGCGTGCGGCGCGCCGAACGGCTCAGGCGGCGCGCGGAGACGCGGAAGCCGCCGCATTTCTCACCGTCCGAGACGGCCTGGAGACAGTCGTGGAAGCGCTGGCGGAAAAGCTTTCTGCCGACCGGTTGTTGCTCGGTCGGCGCGTCGAAGCGTTGTTTGCGGCGGACGATCTTTCCCATGCGGATCAAAGGATGTATCGCGTCCGGTTGGACGACGGCGGGGAGATCGACGCCGATGGCGTCTTGCTCGCGCTGCCGAACTTCGCCGTCGCCCGGCTCGTCGGTGCTTTTTGTCCGTCTGCCGGTCGGCTTGCGGACACGTCCTACGCGTCGGTCGCCAATGTGGTCTTGATCTACCCGCCGGGCGTCAGGGCGCCGTTTGCCGACGGGTCCGGGTTCCTCGTGCCGAGAAGGGAGAAGCGGTTTATTACCGCTTGCACGTGGACGTCGGTGAAATGGCCGCATACCGCGCCGCCGGGACGGTTCGCCGCGCGTTGTTACGTGGGACGCCACGGCGACGAGGCATGGCGCGAACTCGACGACGGCGAGCTGGTCCGGAGCGTTTTGGGCGATCTGGCGGACATTGCCGGCCTGCGCGCGGAACCGGAACGAGCTGTCGTCACGCGCTGGACGGAGGCGATGCCGCAATACGCCGTCGGTCACGCGCGGCTTGTCCGGGAGGCGAAGCGGCAGCTGGCCGAACGCTTGCCCGGCGTTTGGATCGCCGGTGCGGGGCTGGAAGGCGTCGGTCTGCCGGATTGCGTGCGCCAGGGGCGGCAAGCGGCGGAGCAGTTGGCCGACTGGCTGGCCGCCGGCCGTCCGGGGGTTTTTTCGGCGGAGCAGTCGGCTGAACCGACGCAGAATGCGCCGACGTTCGGGAAAGGAGAGACGGAAGATGGCGTCCGTGCTTCGTTTTGAACGTTCGAAACGCGCATACCAAGAAGCGCTCGGCCTGATGCCGGGCGGCGTCAACAGTCCCGTCCGCGCTTTCCGCGCGGTCGGGGGTACGCCGTTTTTCGTCGAGCGCGGAGAAGGCGCTTACCTTTACGATATCGACGGCAACCGTTTTCTCGATTACGTCGGCTCGTGGGGGCCGCTCATCCTCGGGCACGCGCATCCGGAAGTCGTCGCGGCGATCCGGGAGACGGCAGGACGCGGCACGAGTTTCGGCGCGCCGACCGAGCTGGAGACGGAGATGGCGAAGCGGATCCGCTCGTTTTTGCCGTCGATCGAGATGGTACGGATGGTCAATTCCGGCACGGAGGCGGTGATGAGCGCGATTCGTCTTGCGCGCGGCTTTACGGGCCGGTCGAAGATCGTCAAGTTCGAGGGTTGTTACCACGGTCACGCCGATTCGCTGCTCATCCGGGCGGGATCCGGCGTCGCGACGCTCGGACTGCCGGACAGCCCCGGCGTGCCGGAAGACGTCGCCCGGCACACGATCGCCGTCCCGTTCAACGATCTGGAGGCGGTGCGCGAGGCGTTCCGACGGTACGGCGAACAGATCGCCGCCGTCGTCGTCGAGCCGGTGCCCGGCAATATGGGCGTCGTGCCGCCGAAGCCGGGGTTCTTGCAGGGGTTGCGCGACATCACGCGGCAATACGGCAGCCTGCTCGTGTTCGACGAGGTGATGACCGGCTTCCGAGTCGCGCCGGGCGGTGCGCAGGGACTCTACGGCGTAACGCCGGATCTGACGGCGCTCGGCAAAATCATCGGCGGCGGCCTGCCGGTCGGCGCGTACGGCGGGCGGCGCGACGTCATGGAGATGGTGGCGCCGTCCGGACCGGTCTATCAGGCGGGCACGCTGTCCGGCAATCCGGTGGCGATGGCCGCCGGCTGTGCGACGTTGCGCCTATTGGAGCAGCCGGGCGTATATGAGCAGCTCGAAGGGTTGTCGGCGCGGTTGGCCGAAGGTTTGCTCGCCGCCGCGCGCGAATACGGCGTTCCGGCGACGGTCAACCGGGTCGGGTCGATGCTGACGCTCTTTTTCACGGATGGGCCAGTCGTCGACTACGCGTCGGCGAAGCGGGCGGATACGTCGCGGTTTGCCCGGTTTTTCGCGGGCATGCTCGAACGCGGCGTGTTTTTGCCGCCGTCGCAGTTTGAGGCGATGTTCGTGTCGCTTTCGCACGGCGAAGCGGACATCGACGCGACGGTCGAGGCTGCGCGCGCGGCGTTGCGCGGGCTGAACGGCTGACGAGCGGCCCGGTAATGCCGATCGGGAATCGGATGCGTTTGGGGCGATTCCTTCACAATGGAGGAATCGTCCCAATTTTTTTCGTCCACGCCGATCGTTCCTGCGGGAGTGCATCGAAGATAAAATAACGCTTGGAGACGAACAGAAAGCGCATACAAGCAGAGCAAAAGGCGGTGTTCGGACTTGCTGCGAAAAAAGGTTTCCGCCGCATTGGACAACCTCGGCGAAGCGCTCGGCGCCATCGGCGGCATCGCGACGTTCGTCATGGTCGTATTCGTTACGTTCAACGTCTTGACGCGCAAATTGCTCAAGTGGTCGATGCCGGGCTTTTACGAGGTACTCGGCCTGCTCGGCGCATTGTTTTACGGGGCGGGCGTCGTCTATGCCGCCATTCGCGGAGATCACATCGTCATGCGCCTGGTCGTCGACCGGTTATCCCCCGGCAAGGCCAGAACGTTTTTCCTGTATTTCAATCGCGTCGTCATCGTGCTCTTTTGCTCCTTGTTCACATACGCCGGCTGGAGCGTGGCAACCGGCATGCTGGACGAACGGACGCTCGATCTGCGCATTCCCGTCGCGCCGTTCCGGTTTTTCGTCGTTGCGTCGTTCGTGCTGCTTGCGCTTCTGATCATAGCCGGCAAGGAAATCGGTAAAAACGACAGAACTGCCGGAAGGGAGCGCTGAACGTGGATCCGATAACGGTCGGCTGGATCGGGATGGCCGTCTTTCTGTTGCTGCTCGTATTCGGCGTACCGGTCGGCATGGCGATGGCGCTGGTCGGTTTCGCAGGCTTCGCCTGGCTCGTGTCGCCGGAGGCGTCGATCGGCAAGGCGGCACTTATTCCGTTTACGACGGTCACGGATTACAATTTTGCCGTCGTTCCCGCCTTTATTTTGATGGCGCAAATTTTCGGCGTGACCGGTATGGGTTCGCGCCTTTACGATCTTTGTGAAAAATGGATGGGGTCCTTGCGCGGCGGGTTGGCGCTGGCGACTATTTTTGCGTCCGCCATTTTCGCCGCGATCAGTTCGTCGACGATCGCGACGGTCGTGACGATCGGCGCGATCGCGATCCCGGAAATGATGCGCCGCCGGTACGACCCCGGGTTCGCGGGCGCGACGGTTGCGGCCGCGGGCGGTCTCGGCGTCCTGATTCCGCCGAGTGCGATTCTGATTTTGTACGGGCTGATGACGGAACAGTCGATCCGAGAGCTGTTCCGTGCCGGCGTCGTCCCCGGCGTTTCGCTGGCTGCCGCGTATGCCGCGACGGTGGCGATCGTCTGCCGGCTTCGGCCGGAGTTCGCGACGGCGGGGAACCGCTATTCGCTGAAAGAGAAATGGAAGGCGCTGGCCGGGGCGTGGGAGACAATCCTGCTCATCCTGCTGTCGCTCGGCGGCCTATTTGCCGGGTGGTTCACGCCGACCGAGGCGGGAGCCGTCGGCGCCAGCGGCGCAATGCTGATCGGGCTTGCGCGCAGGAAGCTGACGTTTCAGGGGCTGATGAAAGCCTTGACGGCGACGACGGCCAATAGCGGCATGGTGGCGCTGATTATGATCGGTGCGTTTTTGCTCAACTATTTCGTCGCTGTGACCGGAATTCCCCAGGCGTTGATCGAGTCGGTCGAAGCGCTGAAAGTACCCGCGACGGTTGCGATGCTCGTCGTTACCGTGGTTTATCTGGTGCTCGGCATGTTCATGGATTCACTGGCGATGTTGCTGCTGACGATTCCCTTCATGTTTCCGCTCGTTCAGTCGCTCGGATACGATCCGATCTGGTTCGGCGTCTATGTGGTGATGGTGATGGAAATGGCGGTGATTACGCCGCCGGTCGGCATGAACGTTTACGCCGTCTCGGGTCTCGTGCGCGAATTGCCGCTCGACACGGTGTTTAGGAGAGTGTTTCCTTTTGTGGTTGCTCAGATCGCTGTTATTATATTGATGATTTATTTTCCTGATTTTGTTACATTTATAAATCGATCTTGAATCCCGAGGTGATCATGCCGTACGAACAGCGACAACGGTTTTTGAGAAACGTCCCGTGAATCGTCAACAACCGAGGACATGGACAGCCCGGCTGTCGAAACAACTTCAATAATGATACCGGAAAAAGGAGGTCATCCGAAAACCATGAAAAGCAGAAACGCTGTCTTATCGGTCGTGTTCGCGTTAGTCCTGTCGGTGCTGTTGTCCGGATGCGGTGGTTCCAAGTCCGAAAGCGGCGCTCAGCCTACCGGCGGAGGTTCCCCGGCCGCATCGGCTTCGCCGTCAACGTCGGCCGCGAAGCCGATCGAACTCAAGTACGCGACGTACATTTCCGCCAATCACTATCAGGCGGCGCTCGACAAACAGATGTTTCAGCGGATTGAAGAACAAACGAACGGCATGCTGAAATTCCAGCAATTTTACGACGGCACCCTGATCAAGCCGGAGGCGTGGTATCAAGAGCTGATCCGCGGCACCGCCGACATGGCGCAGGGCAACGTCGGTTCGGAGCGCGACCGGTTCGCCTTGCAGTACGCGACGGCCTTTTTTAACTACGGCATCACGGATTTGAAAGCGTTGCTCGAATTTACGCGCGACGTCTGGAACAACTCTCCCGAACTGAAAGAGGAATACAAGGAAGTCGTGCCGCATAGCCGGCTGACGGCTGGTCCGGCATACGTCCACACCGTCAAAAAGCCGATCCGGTCGGCGGAAGATTTCAAAGGACTCAACTTGCGCGTCGCCGACGAAACGTCGACGGAACTGGCGAAAGCGCTCGGCGCCAATCCGGTCAAAATGCCGATTTCGGAAGTGTACAGCGCGCTGGAAAAAGGCACGATCGACGGCGTCATGACCGGCGCCGATCCGCTCAAGACGTTCCGGTTCGCCGAAGTGACGAAGTACAGCACGGCGCTGCCCTATTCGACGCCGTGGATCTGGTCGAAGCTGATCAACAAGAATTCTTACGACAAACTGCCGCCGGAATATCAGCGCGTCTTGACGGAAAGCGGCGCCTGGTGGGAAGATCGGCTTGTCGAAGAACTGAAAAAGCAGATCGACGCGGGGCTTCAGGCCGCGAAAGACCGCGGCAACGAGATCATCGAGCTGTCGCCCGCCGAACGACAGAAAATCGAGGGAGTCCTCGAGCAGATCGCCAAAAAGACCGCCGCCGATCTCGACGCCAAGGGGCTCAAGGGTACCGATCTGTTTAACCGCGCGCGGGAAATCGCGAAAAAAGTGTCGGGCCGATAAACGCCGGGTATGCCGGGATAGTCCGTAAGGAGTTCGCGGGAAGGAGAATCGCCTTGATTCTCCTTCTCTTTTTGTTTTATAGTGGGGCGGGGCGATTGCAATGAACTGGGAGCGCAAAGGCGAATGGGTCGCGTTCGGCCGGCCTGTCGAAATGCCGGACGCTTTTCTGAGACGCCTCTCCGCGTGCGGCGGGTTGCGCGTCGTCCGCAACAAGACGTGGTATCGGCTGTTTCCGCCGGAAGAGCCGCGGTTCGAACCGGCCTGGCGACATCCGGCGGAGCCGCTGTACGAGGACGATTTTTGCCTCGTCGTGTCGAAACCGGCCGGCATCCCGGTTCATCCGGCGCATCCCGGCCAGTCCGACACGCTCGCCCATCGCGTCGCCGCTTATTACGCGTTAACGGGGCAGGCGTGCGCCGTCCGGCATATCCATCGGCTGGACGCCGGAACGACGGGGCCGGTGCTGTACGCGAAGTGCGAATGGTCGCAGCTGTTGCTGGATGCCCGAATGCGGGAAAAGCGCATCGAACGCGTGTATGTGGCGGTCGTCCGCGGCCATGTGCGCCCGCCGAACGGCACGATCGACGCCCCGATCGGCCGCGACCGGCGTCGTCCCGGCCTGCGCCGCGTTTCCCCGACCGGGAAACCGGCGAGAACCCATTACCGGACGCTGGAAACGTTCGGAGACATGTCGCTACTCGAGCTGCGGCTGGAGACGGGGCGTACGCACCAGATCCGCGTCCATCTCAGCCATATCGGTCATCCGATCATCGGCGACGAAGCGTATGGAGGCCCCGACGCCGGCCTCGGCCGGCCGGCGCTGCACGGCAAGTCGCTGTCGTTTCCGCACCCGGTCGGCGGAGACACCGTCGTCGTCGAAGCGCCGCCGCCGAAAGACTGGGAAATTTGGCTGCGCCGTCTTCAAGGCGGGTCCTTTCTTTCGCCGGAACAGGCATGACGAGGCCTTTTCGGCCGTATACATGATAAAGAATTACGCCGGAAAGGGGAGATTGGCCACGTGAATACACAACAGCCCGGTCTTCGTTTCGACATTTACGAACGCGTCGCTTTGGGTGCTTCGGCGTTGCGGGCGTCGGACTGGGATTCGTTCGAACTTACGCCCGACGTCTGCGTCGAGGTGACAGGCGGTCAGGCGACCGTCAAAGGAAGTCTTCTGCTGTCGGGCTATGCCGGCGGAGGAGAAGGGACGTTGCCGGTACCTCCGCTTAAACACCGCATTCCCGTCGAAATCACGATTCCGCTCGATCGAGTAACATCGCCGGAAGACGTTCGGGTGGAAGTCGAAACGTTCGACGTCGATTTCGCCGACGACCGCCATTTGAACGTCAGCGGCGTCTTGGCGTTGTACGGCGTCGATCTGACGGCGTCGGGCGGAAGCAGGTCCGCCGAAAAAAGCGAGGAAACACCGGCTGCAGAACCGGCCGATCACGAATCGTCGGTTGACGAAGCATCGGACGTGGAGTCGTCGAGCCGAGAGGTGCCGGACGACGGGGGGGAGGATGCGGCACATCCGGCACCGGACGACGAACGCAGCGTTCAGGCAGAGACGGACGACTCGACGGACCGTACCGCCGTTTCTTGTGAGCCGCAGGAAGCTGCAAACGAGTCTGTCGAGGCGCGTTCGCCGCTTTCATCCACGGTTTCTCCGATGGTCCGGCTGTCCGCCGCGTCCTGCAGCCTGGAACCGGACGATCGCTCTGTGGCCGACGCCCGTGTCGCCTCTTGCGGCGATTCGGAAGACCGTTCTGACGATTCCGCGGAGAAAACGGGTTGGGAGTGGAAAAAACGTTTTCTCGCCCGCGTGCCGGACGAACCGTCGTTTCGCCGCGTCCGCGTCTGCATCGTGCAAAGAGACGACACGCTCGAGTCGATCGCCGAAAAATACCGCGTTAAGCCGAACGACATTGCTTCGTACAATCGGCTGGAAGACTCCCGTTTGCGGGAAGGTCAAGTGTTGTACATTCCGGTGTCGTGAGACCGCAGGATCGGACGATCGTCACGCCCTAATATTTGTTGAGTAAAAATCCAATATAGATGAGAAACAACACGAACAGAACGATAATGTCGAGACTGGTTGGAATCAGCAGCGTACGCGCGAATTGCAAGCAAAGCAGCGGGAACACGACGCCGCGCACGTGATGCCGAATTCGCCACCACCAGCGTTCCACGGCGCACGACCCCCTTTCCCGTTCATTCTCATCGTATGTTATGGCCAGGGAGGCGTGGAACGGGTGAATGGCTGATTCTCGATGGCGATGTACGGCATCCGGGCTGCGCCGAAAACATTGACGGAACTTTCCCGAAACGGTATCATAAAAATGTCATGCGAAGTGCAGCCGCCTTCCGTTCGGTACCGGACGGAAGGCTTTTTCGATAGGGGTCGGGCATTCCAGGATAAGGCCCGGCTCTCGGACGAGGCCGAACGGGAGGTTCCGAACGAACGATGGCGAACACGTCGAACGCCGATGCTCCGGGCACCGCCATGCCGGCGGCTTACGATCCGAAGTCGGTCGAAGCGAAATGGTACGCATACTGGCTGAAAGGCGGCTACTTTCAAGCAGGGCGCAAAAGCGGCGCCAAGCCTTACACGATCGTGATTCCGCCGCCGAATGTAACCGGCAGCCTGCACATCGGACACGCACTCGATTTCACGCTGCAGGATATTTTGATCCGCTTCAAGCGGATGCAGGGATACGACGCCCTGTGGCTGCCCGGTACCGACCACGCCGGCATCGCGACGCAGACGAAAGTCGAGCAGATGTTGCGCGAGCGGGAGGGCCTGAGCCGTTACGACCTTGGTCGGGAGCGTTTTCTCGAGCGCGTCTGGCAGTGGAAGGAACAGTCGGCGAACACGATCCGCGAGCAATGGGCGAAAATGGGCTTTTCGCTCGACTATTCGCGCGAGCGCTTCACGCTGGACGAAGGCTTGTCCGCGGCGGTCCGCGAGGTGTTCGTCCGACTGTATGAAAAAGGGCTCATTTACCGCGGTAAGCGAATCATTAACTGGGACCCGGTTGCGCGCACGGCGCTGTCGGACATCGAGGTCGAATACCGCGAAGTCAAGGGCGCTCTCTACCATCTGAAATATCCGCTGAAAGACGGCGACGGGTTTATCGTCGTCGCGACGACGCGGCCGGAGACAATGCTCGGCGATACGGCGGTGGCGGTGCATCCCGACGACGAACGGTACCGACATCTGGTCGGCAAAACGGTCGTATTGCCCGTCGTCGGTCGCGAAATTCCCATTATCGCCGACGAGTACGTCGACAAGGAGTTCGGCAGCGGCGCGGTGAAAATTACGCCGGCGCACGATCCGAACGATTTCGAGGTCGGCCTGCGCCATAACCTGCCGCAGGTGCTCGTTATGGACGAAGCCGGCCGCATGAACGAAAACGCCGGGCCGTACCAAGGCCTCGACCGGTTCGAATGTCGAAAGAAACTGGTGGAAGATTTGCGGGCGCAAGGGGTGCTTCTTCGCGTCGAGGAGCACGTTCACATGGTCGGCCATAGCGACCGAAGCGGAGCGGTCGTAGAACCGATTTTGTCCACCCAGTGGTTCGTCCGCATGAAGCCGCTTGCGGAACGCGCCATCGAGGCGCAGCGGTCGGGCAAAGGCGTCCGGTTCGTGCCCGAGCGGTTTGAGAAAATCTATATGCACTGGATCGAAAACGTAAAAGACTGGTGTATTTCTCGACAACTCTGGTGGGGACATCGCATTCCGGCGTGGTATTGCGGCGATTGCGGCGAGATCACGGTCGCCCGCGGTGAGGTTCGGGCGTGTTCGAAGTGCGGAAGTGCCTCCGTAACGCAGGACGAGGACGTGCTCGACACGTGGTTCAGCTCCGCGCTCTGGCCGTTTTCGACGCTGGGATGGCCGGACGAAAGCGGCGACATGCGGCGGTATTATCCGACCGACGTGCTGGTGACCGGCTACGACATCATTTATTTCTGGGTAGCCCGTATGATTTTTACGGCTCTTGAATTCACCGGAACGATTCCGTTCCGGGACGTGCTGATCCACGGGCTCGTCCGCGACGCCGAGGGGCGGAAAATGTCGAAGTCGCTCGGCAACGGCGTCGACCCGCTCGACGTGATCGAGCGCTACGGCGCCGACGCGATGCGGTTCATGATTTCGACCGGCATCACGCCGGGGCAGGATTTGCGGTTCCGCTGGGAGCGGGTCGAACAGGCGCGCAATTTCGCCAACAAGATCTGGAACGCGGCACGGTTCGCGATCATGAACCTGGGCGACTTCACGCTGAGCGACCTTAGCTTGGGCGGCGGACTCGGCACGGCCGACCGCTGGATTTTGCACCGGCTCAACGAGACGGCGCGCGAGGTAACGCGCTTGCTCGACAAGTATGAGTTCGGCGAGGCGGGGCGGCTGCTTTACGATTTCATCTGGGACGATCTGTGTGACTGGTACATTGAGTTTTCCAAGCTGCCGCTGTACGGCGACGACGAGGAGGCGAAACGGCGCGCGCGTTCGGTGCTCGTCTACACACTCGACCGGGCGCTCCGCCTGATGCATCCGTTTATGCCGTTTTTGACGGAAGAAATCTGGCAACACCTTCCTCACGACGGCGAAACGATCATGCTGGCGGAATGGCCGGCGTATGATCCGGTGTTCGAGGCTCCCGACGCGGTTCGCGAGATGGACCTGCTGAAGGACGTCATCCGCGCCGTCCGCAACGTCCGCGCCGAAGTCGGCGTGTCGCCCGGAAAACCGGTGGCGCTTTGGATCAAGCCTTCCGACGACTGGACGAGGCGGACGCTCGAAGTGCACGAGGCGTATCTGCGCAAGTTCTGCAACACGTCGGAGCTGCGCATCGATCCGTCGGTTGCGGCGCCCGACAAGGCGATGACGGCGGTCGTGACGGGGGCCGAGCTTTATTTGCCGCTGTCCGGCCTGATCGACGTCGGCCAGGAGATCGAACGGCTCGAAAAAGAGCTGCGCCGGCTCGAAGCCGAAGTGGAGCGCGTCGAGCGAAAGCTGGCCAATGAACAGTTTCTCGCCAAGGCGCCGCAGGCGGTCGTCGAGGAAGAACGCGCCAAACACCGCGATTACGTCGAAAAGCGCGACAAGGTGCTCGCACGGCTGGCCGCGTTGCGAAAATGACGGCACACGGACGAATGACGGGAGTGGCGGGCCATGGACGGGCGTTCGTACAGGCGAGTGTTTTCTACCGTCGAAGAAGCGGTCGAATGGATCACGTCGCGGCAATCGCTCGGCATGCGTCCGGGGCTCCGCCGGATGCAATGGCTGATGGAGCGGCTCGACCATCCGGAGCGGCGGCTGCGCTATATCCACGTCGCCGGGACGAACGGTAAAGGATCGACGTGCGCGTTTCTTACCCATGTGCTGCGGCGCGCGGGTTACGACGTCGGGACGTTCACGTCGCCTTTTCTCGAGCGCTACCAGAATCGGATTCAGTACAACTTGCGCGACATCGAGGACGACGCGCTCGTCGAGCTCGCCGGCCGGTTGAAGCCGCTGGCCGACGAGCTGGAGCGGACCGAACTCGGGCCGCCGACGATGTTCGAGTTGTCGACGGCTCTCGCGATTTTGTACTACGCCACCGTCGTTTATCCCGATTACGTCGTCTGGGAAACGGGACTCGGCGGGCGGCTCGATTCAACCAATATCGTCGCGCCGGTCGCGACGGTCATTACGAACATCGGCCGCGACCACATGGACGTGCTCGGCGACACGATCGAGCAAATCGCGGCGGAGAAAGCCGGCATCATCAAAAACGGCGTGCCGCTCGTCACCGCCGTCGCGCAGCCGGAGGCGTTCGCCGTGATCGAGTCCGTCGCGCGCGAACGGAAGGCGCCGGTGTACCGGTTCGGCCGCGATTTTACGGTTGACGTCCGGTCTTCGGCGCTAAACGAGCAAGCCTTCGATTTTCACGGTCCATACCGGACGATACCGGATGTGCGCATTTCGATGAACGGTGCGCATCAGATCGCGAACGCGGCGGTCGCGCTGATGACGATCGAGGTGCTCCGGCAATACTTCGCGCTTGTCGTCGAGGATGAAGACCTGTATGCGGCGATGCGGGAGACGTTTTGGAAGGGACGGCTGGAGATGATTGAAGGCCCGCCTCGCGTCCTCTTGGACGGCGCCCACAATCCGGAAGGCGCGCAGGCGCTGGCGGACGCGCTCGGGTCGGTGTACCGCTATCGGCGGCTGAACGTGATGGTCGGCATGATGGCGGCAAAAGATCACGCGGAGTTTCTCCGGCGAATCGTGCCGCTGGCGGACGCCGTGATCGCGACCGAGCCGTCTTTTCGCAACCGGCTGGAAGCCGCCGCGTTGGCCGAACGGATCCGTCGCGCGGCGGACGAGACGGGCAAGTCCCTGGACGTCGTGACGGAGCCAGACTGGCGAGTGGCGCTGGAAAAACTCGTCCGAATGACGGGTCCGGACGATTTGGCGGTCGTCACCGGTTCGCTGTATCTAGTGTCGGACGCGCGCGCGGCCCTTCTGCGGTTGCCGGCGTCCGAGAAAGGTTGGTAAGGGGAGATGTCCATGAAAACGTTGAAAGCTGCGATTTTGGGCGCGGGTTTTATCGGACGGGCTCACCTCGAGGCCGTCCGCCGGCTCGGTTTCGTCGAAGTGGTCGCGATCGCCCAGAGCAGTGAGGCGCGGGCGAAGGAGCTGGCCAAGCAGCTGCATGTGCCGCGCGCGTATGGCGACTACCGCGACGTCCTGCGCGATCCAGACATCGACGTCATCCACAACTGCACGCCGAACCATCTGCATTACGCGATCAACAAAGCGGTGTTGGAACACGGCAAACATCTTTTGTCCGAGAAGCCGCTGACGATGACGAGCGCCGAGGCGCGCGATCTGTGGCAGACGGCGAAAGGCAAGCGGCTGGTCGCGGGCGTCAACTTCAACTACCGGCAGTTTCCGCTGGTGCAGCAGATGCGCGCCATGGTGCGCTCCGGCGAGCTGGGCGACGTGCGGATCGTGCGCGGCGAATATTTGCAGGACTGGCTGTTGTACGAGACCGATTACAACTGGCGGCTTGAACCGCAGTACGGCGGCTCGACGCGCGCGCTCGGCGACATCGGCTCGCACCTTATCGATCTCGCCCAGTATGTGTCGGGCAAGCGGATCGCGGAAGTGTTCGCCGACATGGCGACGGTCGTTCCCGTCCGGCTGAAGCCGAGAAGCGGGCGGTTGACGTTCGAGACCGGCGGGGCGGACGACGCCGAACCGGTGAAGGTGGACACGGAAGATTACAGTTCCGTGCTGGTCCGGTTCGACGACGGCACGCGCGGCGTGTTTACCGTATCGCAGGTGTCGCCGGGGTGCAAGAACGGCTTGGCGCTTTATCTGGACGGCTCGAAAGCGGCGTGCGGCTGGGAACAGGAACAGCCCGCGCGGCTTTGGATCGGCCGGCGCGACCGTGCGAACGAGACGCTGATGCGCGATCCGTCGCTCGTCGGCCGCGAGGTCGCCTCGTTCGTCCATTATCCCGGCGGACACGAGGAAGGGTGGGCCGACGCGCTGAAGAACATGATGCTGAATTTTTACCGCGCCGTCGCGGACGGGGCGGACGCGCCGCCGGATTCCGTCGCGTCGCTGGAAGAAGGGTACCGCGTCATGCTGGTGCTGGACGCGGTCGTGCGAAGCGCGAAGGAAGGCCGTTGGGTGAAGGTGGGGGAAGACGTGGCGTAAAATATAGGAAAACAGCCCGCGCGGGCGGGGAAAGGGGGCGCGGCCGCCCGTTTCGACCGGGCGGCCGCGCTCGTCGTCGTTTCCTCGGACTTTGCAGGTTCACCTGACGGGCAATTCCGGCTGCGCGGCGAACCAGACGTTGTTTACGCCCGCGCCTTTCATGTCGCCGGGCGCCTTGTCGTCGGCGAAGTAGTAGAGCGGCCAGCCGCGGTAGGTGATTTGTTTTGCGCCGTCCGGACGGACGAGCACGCCGACGTCAGCGGGATCGAGTTCGGCCGGCAAGTACAGGTTTTCGCGGTAAAAGATCGGCCATTTCTGCAGGCATGTCGCTTTACAGGCATCCAAATCCGCTGCGTCCCGCGCAAAGTAGTAGAGCGTCATACCCGCTTCGTCCGTCAACATCGCGCCATGGCCGTGGTCGACCACCCGGATGCCGGACGATGGAATCGCTCCCAGCTTGGCCGCGATCGACGGATCGAAAGCGGCCAACAGTTCGCCGACCGTTTTTGTTCCCCCTTTTGGCTTGGCGCTCAACAACTCCACGAGCGCTCCAGCCAAATGCTTATTCCGCACTTTTGTCAGGCCGACCCTCGCGCCGATGCCGAGCGACCGCGCGAACGCCGGCACGTCTTCATAGCGGAAGTCGACGTCCTGCTTGTAGCCGAGCGTTTCCAACAACACTTTGTACAGCTGTTGTCCGGTGATGACCGCGAGCGGGTCGAACCGGTTGCCGCCGACTCCGGCCCAGCCGAGTTCGGGATGCGCTTTCAGATAGGCCAGAATCGCCCGACCGCCCGGCCAGACGAGACCGGCATCGGCGAAATTGTCGGTGCTGCGGAATGAAAGCGCTTCCTGTTCAAGTCCTTTCAGCCGCAAAAACAGGATGGCCGCCTGAAGACGCGTCGTTTCTTTCTCCCAGTAGGCGGCGGTCAGCCCGTTTTCGTCGCCCTGCAACACGCCGGTTTCCGCGACGAGCTGGCGGTCGGATACGATCCGAACGCCGCCGTCGGCTGCGGGAACGACCGCCGAAAACACCGCTGCGGACAAAAAGGCAAAAGCGGCGATCAGGAAGACGACGACCGACATTCCGAATTTCGTTTTCATGCCCCGTGCTCCTTTCTGAGAAACGGTGACGATCTCCATTTATTATAAACGATTGAATCGACATTGCGGTTTGATCCGGCCCGTTTTCCGATATGGAAGACGAAAATCCGGATCTTTTTTCGTGCACCGTGAACGTTCAGGCACAGCGACGCGCGGGCTTATAATGGAGGCGAAACGCAGGGATGAAGGAGAGTCGGATGGAGATGGGCAAACGAACGATCGGCGTCGTCGGCGCCGGCACAATGGGCAGCGGCATCGCCCAGCTTGCGGCGGAACGCGGGTTTCAGGTGTTGCTGTTCGACGTGGACAAATCGCAGCTGGAGAAAGCGTTTAAGCGAATGGAATCGTTTCTGGAACGAAACGTGCAAAAAGGCCGAATGGCCGAAACCGAAAAGGAAATGGCGCTGGCCCGCGTTCAGACGACGACGGAACTGGATCGGTTCCAGCAGGCCGACGTCATCATCGAGGCAGTTGTAGAAAAAATGGACGTCAAAAAAGACGTGTTCGCCCGGCTAGACCGGATTGCGCGGCCGGAAACGCTGTTCGCAACGAATACGTCGTCGCTGTCGATTACGGAACTGGCGGAAGCGACGACCCGGCAGGACCGGTTCGCCGGTATGCATTTTTTCAATCCGGCTCCCGTGATGAAGCTGGTCGAGGTCGTACGAGGCCTTAAGACGAGCGACTCGACGGTCGAGGCGCTCATGGCGCTTGCGCGCGAGCTCGGCAAGGAACCGATCGAGGTGAAGAAAGATTCGCCGGGATTTATTGTAAACCGCGTCATGATTCCGCAGTTCATCGAAGCGATCCGGCTTGTCGAAGAAGGGGTGGCGACGCCGGAAGACGTCGACAAGGCGGTCCGGCTCGGTCTGAATTATCCGATGGGCCCGTTCGAGCTGCAGGATTTCGCGGGTGTGGACATCGGCCTGTACGTGATGGACTATTTCTACCAGGAATTCCGCGACGACCGGTTTGCGGCTCCGCTGTCGCTCAGGCGGCTCGTCCGCGCAGGACGGCTCGGCAGGAAAACCGGCGCCGGATGGTATGATTACGGGACACAAGACAAGTAACGGGAGAGAGATGAAGATATGGAAACCTTGGAATGGAGTCTTGAGAACCGCGTGGCGACGATATATCTGAACCGTCCGCCCGTCAACGCGCTCAACCGAAGATTGTTCGAGGAACTGTACGAACTGCTCGAACAGATCGAGTCGAACGACGAGGTCAAAGCCGTCATCCTAACGGCAAAAGGCGACCGCGCGTTCGCGGCCGGTGCGGACATCCGCGAAATGGCCGATCTCGACGCGCGCGGCATGGAACAGATGAACCGGCTGTCCAGGCGGACGTTCGACATGCTGGAGAACTTGTCCAAACCGGTCGTCGCTGGAATTAACGGCCTTGCGCTCGGCGGCGGTTGCGAACTGGCGCTGTGTTGCGATTTTCGCATCTGTTCCGAGCACGCCAAGATCGGCCTGCCGGAAGTGACGCTGGCCATCATGCCGGGCGGCGGCGGAACCCAGCGACTGCAAAGGCTGATCGGTCAGGCGAAAGCGAAAGAAATGCTCTATTTCGGAGACGCCGTGTCCGCCGACGAGGCGTACCGGATCGGACTGGTCAACCGCGTCGTTCCGCACGAAAAGCTTTTGGAAACGTGTGTCGAATGGGCAGAAAAACTTGCCGCCAAGCCGGCCGTCGCACTCCGCATGATCAAGCGGTCGGTCAACGCTGGCGCGAACCTCGACTTATGCAGCGCGCTGACGTTTGAATCGGCATGTTTCGGAAACGTTTTCGCAACTGAAGACCGGAAAGAAGGCATGGCGGCGTTCGTCGAAAAACGCAAGCCCGTCTTCGCCGATCGTTGACGGGCGCGTCCAAAACGCAAGAAATGGAGGAACGTACGATGAGCCGTCAACCGCACCAGCCGGTACTGGTCGTCGGAGCCGGTCCCGTCGGCATGACCGCGGCGCTGGCGCTCCGCAGCGTCGGTCTGCCCGCCGTCGTCCTGGAAGCGGAGCCGGAAGGAAGACAGCGGCCCGGCAGCCGGGCGATCTACATCCACAACGCGACGCTTTCGCTGCTCGAACAAATTTCACCCGGCCTCGGGTTCGCGATGGCGCGGCGCGGCGTGACGTGGCAGGTGAAGCGAACGTTTTACCGTGGGAAAGAAGTTTACGTCCGCCGCTATCCCGCGCCGAATCCGGACGAGCTGCCGGCGTTTGCGAGCCTGTCGCAGGTCGAGATCGAGCGGCTGATGTACGAGGCGTGCCGAAACGCCGGCGTTCAGTTCGTCTGGAACGCACCGGTCGTCGACGTCCGATCGGATGAAGCCGGCGTCGAACTGGCGACTTCGTCGGGCGACGTGTGGACGGCTGATTATGTGATCGGTGCCGACGGCGCACGGTCGACCGTCCGTCGCTCGGTCGGGATCGAGCTGGAGGGGCCGCGGTCGCGCGACTTTTTCATCGTCGTCGACGTCGCCGAAGACGAGGCGGACCCGATGCCGATCGAACGGGTGTTCCATTACGAACACCCCGCGATGGGCGGCCGCAACGTCTTGTATGTGCCGTTCGCCGGAGGATGGCGGATCGACCTACAGCTTCTTGACGGCGACGATCCCGAACAGTTCGGCACGGTCGAAGGCGTGAAGGGATGGCTTCCGAACGTGCTTCACCGGAAGTACGCGGAGCGCATCACATGGGTATCCGTTTACCAGTTTTACCAAGTGGTTGCATCCTCGTTTACGGACCGACACCGCCGCGTGCTGCTGGCGGGCGAAGCGGCTCACCTGTTCGCACCGTTCGGCGCGCGCGGCCTGAATTCCGGTGTTCCCGACGCGCTTTTGGCCGCCAGGGGCATCCGCGCGGCGCTGGAAGCCCGGGACGCTGCGGAGCGGGCGCGCGCGATCGAAGCCGCGGCCGAAGAGCGGCGGGCGGCCGCCTGCTACAACCGGGACGCGGCCGGCATCGCTCTCGAACACATGCGCAACGACAATCCCTATACGAAACTGAAACGCGAACTGGCGGCGTCGCTGTCGTTTCTTGTCCCGAAACTCGGTCGGTGGCTCGACGAAGGGCCGTACGGCCCGAGACAGGGTCCGGCTAACGTGTCGACCAAATATTGACGGATGGAGGGAGGCGCCTTGAACGCCCACGAGCTGCTGGAACTCGCCGTGCGCGCCGTCCCGGACAAAGAGGCACTGTATGACCGGACGAGACGGCTGTCCTATCGCGAGTTGGGCGAAGAAGTCGGGCATGCCGCGGCGGCGCTGCGCACGCTCGGCGTCCGACAGGGCGATCGCGTCGGCGTCGCGCTGCCGAACTGGAGCGAGGCGGTCGCTCTGTATTTCGCCGTTTCTCGCATCGGCGCCGTGCTTGTGCCGTTTAATCCGCGGTACAGGACGAACGAGGTGCGGCACATTTTGCGGCATTCCGGCGTCCGCGTCCTGTTCGTCTGCGAAGAAAACGCCGCCGTCGCGCTCGAATCGGCGCCGCCCGGCTTGGAGATGGTGACCGTCCGCTTTCGGCAGAACGGGCTGGCGTCATACGACGGCTTGCTCGCGGATTCCCGTCGCGTGCCGGAGCCGGAGCCCGTGCCGGCGTCGGAGGACGACGTCTTCTGCATGCTGTATACGTCTGGCACGACGGGCGTGCCGAAAGGTGCGCTCGTGACGCATCGGTGCGTCGTCCGGTCCGGACGGACGATCGCGGCGGCGACGCGATGCGGGGAAGACGACGTGTTTTTGATCGTCGCTCCGATTTTTCACGTTTTCGGGATGGCGTGCAATTTGATGGCCGCCGTCGCCTGTCGGGCGAAAATGGTGCTGCTCGACCGATTCAAGGCGATCGACGCTTTGCGGCTGATCGAACAGGAGCGCGTCACCGTCCAGCACGCCGTGCCGACGATGCTTAACCTGGAGTTGAAGTGTCCGGAGTTCGATTCGTTCGATTTGTCTTCCTTGCGCGTCGGCATGACCGGCGCCTCCCCCTGCCCGCCGGAGACGATCCGCGGCGTGACGGAAAAAATGGGCATGCGCCTCCTGATTTCGTACGGCACGACCGAGACCGGCACGGTGACGATCACGGAATACGACGAGCGCGAAGACCGGCTTTACAACTCGGTCGGCAAAGCGGTCGAAGGCGTGGAAGTGCGGATCGTGGACGACGCGCGCCGGCCGGTTGCGCTGGGCGAGGTCGGGGAAATCGCCTGCCGCGGCTTCGGCGTCATGAAAGGATACGACGGCATGCCGGAGCAGACGCGCGAAGTGCTGGACGAAGCGGGCTGGTATTACACCGGCGATCTCGGCCGAATGGATGAAGACGGCTACGTGTATTACATGGGGCGGAAAAAAGAACTGATCATCCGCGGCGGCTACAACATTTATCCGCAGGAACTCGAAGGGCTGCTCATGCAGCATCCGAAAGTCCTGGAATGCGCCGTCGTCGGTCTACCCGATCCGGTAATGGGCGAAATCGTGTGCGCCGCCGTGCGGCTGCGCCCGGGCGAGTCGGCGACGGAAGATGAACTGGTCGACTATCTGAAAGGGCAAGTCGCCGATTACAAGCTGCCGTCGAAAGTGGTGTTCGTCGACGAATTTCCGGCGACGGCGAGCGGGAAAATCCAAAAAACGCAGCTCCGCGAGCTGATCATGGCAGGTGGGCGTTCGGAATGAAACTGGTGACGTTTCAGCAGGCGGGTTTCAACCGCGTCGGAAGCGTTTTCGGCGACCGCGTCGTCGATCTGCACGAGGCGTGCGCGGCGATGTTCCGCGAGCAGGGGAAAGTTCGTTACCGGCAGCTGGCCGAAGCTTACGTGCCGGCCGACATGATCGGCCTCCTGGAAGGCGGCGCGGAAAGCCTCGAAGCGGCCGAACGGGCGGCGGAGTTCGCCTTGGCCCGTCCCGAAACGGGCGACGGGCGCCGGCTCGTCTATCGGCTCGACGAAGTGCGGCTGGAGGCGCCGATTCCGAAGCCGGGAAAAATCATTTGCGTCGGTCACAATTACCGGGAACACATTTTAGAAATGAAAAGAGAAATACCAAAATATCCCGTAATTTTTGCTAAATTTTCAAATACTGTGCGCGGGCCGCAGGACGACATTCCGTACCCCGCCGCGACCGCCGAACTCGACTATGAAGCGGAATTCGCCTTCGTGATCGGGAAAAAGGCGACGGGCGTCCGGCGCGAGGACGCTTTGGCATATGTAGCCGGTTATACGATCGCCAACGATGTTTCCTGCCGCGATCTGCAGCGCCGGACGATCCAATGGCTGCAGGGCAAGACGGTCGACGGCACGCTGCCGACGGGACCGTGGCTGGTGACGGCGGACGAGATTCCCGATCCGTCCGGGCTCGACATCGAGCTTCGGGTCAACGGCGAGCTGCGGCAGAAATCGAACACGGCCAACCTGGTTTTCGACGTGCCGTTTCTCGTCGAATTTCTGTCCGGCCTCATGACGCTCGAGCCCGGCGACCTCGTCTGTACGGGCACGCCGGGCGGCGTCGGAGCGGCGATGAACCCGCCGGTGTTTTTAAAGCCAGGCGACGTGGTTCGTATCGACATCGAGCGCATCGGCACGCTGGAAAATCGCGTGACTTCCGCGACCGGAGGGGGGAGGTGATCGGACGTGAGCGGAAAAGACCGGGTTCGGTCGTATGCGGAGCAAGTGGCGGACAAGGCGGAACAGATGATCGCCCTCGTGTGCGGCATTCCGGAAGATCGGCTGCGAAAGAAGCCTGCCCCCGATTCGTGGTCGGCGATGGAAGTCCTGTGCCACGTCGAGGAAGCGCTTCGGTACTGGCGCGAGGAACTGCTTCGCGTCGTGCGTGCGGGAGGCGGAACGTGGGGACGGACGCTGCAGCACGAAGGGCGTCTGCGCGCGGTCGCCGAAGCCGACAACCGCCGCCCCGGGGAGGTGATCGACGGCATCCGCACGGAGGCTCGGGCGACGAGCGAAGCGTTGCTTACGCTTTCCGACGCGGATCTCGAACTGGAGGCTCCGCACGTCAATCCGAAGTTCGGCGTCAAGCCGATGTCGTTCTTGCTCGACCATTTCGTCGTGGAACATCTCGACATCCACATCCGGCAAATCCGGCGGGCGCTCGACGCCTGACGCCGAAGGCCGGAGGCGCGAAGAATGGAGGAGAGCGACCCATGGAAATGCAAGCGTTTTTCCAAAGCCGAGAAGTGATGGAGTTTTCCCGAGAGCTCGAACGGCTGAACCTCGGCCCGCTCTGGCACGCGATTCCGGAGTTGATGCCCCGCGAACCGAAGCCGCAGGCGGTCCCGTATTTATGGAAATGGGAGCTTTTACACAAGAAGCTGATGGAGGCGACGCAGATTTTTACGCCAGAGCGCGGCGGGGAGCGGCGGGCGATTTATATCCAGAATCCGGGACTCGCTTGGAAAAAACCGTGGGGATGGGCTTCGGCGACGCCGACGCTGTACGCGGCCGTCCAGCTCATTTTGCCTGGTGAGACGGCGCCGTCGCATCGTCATTCACAAAGCGCGATGCGGTTCATTTCCCGCGGAAAAGGCGCCTATACGATCGTACAAGGCGAGCGGCTGTTCATGGAGGAAGGCGATTTTCTGACGACGCCGGCCGGACTTTGGCACGGGCATTCGCATCCCGGCGACGAGCCGATGTTCTGGATCGACTGTCTCGACATTCCGTTCATCTATGCGGTCGACGGAACATTTTTCGAGCCGTATCCCGACCAGCTGCAACAGCCGGAGCGTCCCGACAACTACTCGGCCAGACGGTACGCCGGCGGCATGGTGCGGCCGATTTCCGACCGGACGCCGAAGACGGCGCCGCTGGGATTATTCAAGTGGCAGCGTACGGCGGAAGCCATCGAGTCGCTTCAGGAATTGGAAATCGACGAATGCGACGGCGTCGCGGTCGAATACATCAACCCGTCCACGGCGCAAAACCCGACTCCGAACATCGCGGCCTGGATGCAGAAATTGCCGGTCGGTTTTCACGGCAAGGCGCATCGTCATACTCACTCGACGATTTACCACGTGTTCCGCGGCAGCGGGTATACCGTTATTGGCGGCGTCCGGTTCGACTGGAGCCGCGGCGACCTGTTCGTCGTTCCGGCGTGGACGTGGCATGAACATGCCAACACCGGATCGGAAGACGCTTATCTGTTTTCGGCGAGCGACCTGCCGATTATGGAAAAGCTCAATCTGGAACGCCAGGAGCGATATGAGGCCGACGGAGGACATCAGACCGTCAAAGACGTTTTTCAGCCGATTTTGCCGTAATTCCGAACGTCCGAAGGCAGGGGGCCGGCCATGGCGCGGACGGATCTGGCGGGCCGCGTTGTCGTGATCACCGGCGGCGCCGGCGGGATCGGGCGGGCGACGGCGGAATATTTACTCGTTCGCGGCGCGTGCGTGACGATTGCAGACATCGATGCAGAGCGGCTTGAAGCGGCTCGGACGTCGCTTGCCGCCTACGACGGGCGGCTTCTCGCGGTGAAAGAAACAGTCGCGACGCCGCTCGGGGCACGGCGAATCGTCGAAGAGACCGTCGCCCGGTTCGGTGCGGTAGACGCCCTGGTCAACAATGCGGCCGTCGTGCGCGACGACTGGCTCGTCCGAATGACGGACGAGGCGTTCGACGAAGTGATCGACACGAACTTAAAAGGCGCGTTCTTCTGCGCGCGGGCGGCCGTTCCGCACATGATCGCCCGCGGCGGCGGAAGTATCGTCAACATGGTCGCGGCGTCCGGGCTTACCGGCAATCCCGGGCAGACGAACTACGCCGCCGCCAAGGGCGGACTCGTCGCGATGACGCTGACATGGAGCGCAGAACTGAAAAAGTACGGCATCGCGGTCAACGCCGTGATTCCCGCCGCCTGGACCGCCATGTCGGAACGCATTCCGCCGCACGTGCTGGTGAAGCTCGTCGGCGAGGAACATGCGGCGTTCATGCGGCGCAGAAGGCCGGAACAAGTCGCGCCGCTCGTCGCGTACTTGATCTCCGGCGAAGCGCGCGGTGTAAGCGGCCAATGCTTTTTTATCGGCGGTAATCGTCTCTCCGTGTGGCGGTTCGCGCAACCTGCGTTCGAAGCCGAAGCACGCGGCGAAAGCTGGACGGAACAGGAAATCGCGGACTTGGTTGCAGCGAATCCGGACCTGCTTCAGCAGCCATATCGGTCCATTTTGTGAAACACTTTTCCGTTGCCGCGTTCCGACGGACAAGTATGATGGGATTAAAACCACCGAAGTGGGGCGAGGCGCGATGGACGCGCTGAAGGAACGGCAGCTGATGGACAAAATCGAATCCCATCTGCGCAAGACGGCGCGGCGGATGGTCCAGTTCGATTCGCTGGACGAAACAGTGCAGTATTTGATCGATTCGTTCTGCAACCAGTTCCCTTGCGATTACGTCGCCATCTGTCTCAAAAACGAAGGGACGCTCGCGCCCGTCGCCGTGCGCGGCAAGGCCGAGCGTCTCGACGGGCAGTTCCCGATTGCGATCGACCGCGTGCTGCCGCGCGTGCTGGAAGAGCCGCTCTGTTCGTTCGACGCCGTGGACGGCAAGGAGCGATGCGCGTTTTTGTCGAGGTTGGAAGAAGAGAAATTCCAGACATGGTTTACCGTTCCGATCCGCTCCGAAAACGACGCCGATCTCGGACTGTGCGTCATCGGCTTCCGCACGTTCGTGCCGCTCGTTCTGGAAGCGGGCAAACTGTTCGAGGAATACGGCAAGGATATTGCGACCGCGCTGACGCTCGTCCGCCGCAAAGAGCAGGAACTGAATAAAATTCGCGGCTTGGAATGGCTGAAAGAAAACGTCTATGTCGGCGGCGCGTCGTTGGAGCAGATCGTCGCCAACGCCGTGGAGCGGGCCGGCAGGGGAACTAACGCCAAGGCGGTGTTTTTGTACCTGTACGACGAACGGACGAACTGTCTCGTGCTGCATCCGCCGGTTTTCGGGGAAAACGACGCGCCGGAGCGGATCGACCTGAAGGACGAATACGACTTGCGGGCGTTTTTTCCGTATCTCGAAAAGCCGGGCGGACGCGAAACGACGATCCCGCTTATGGTCAACCTGAAAATGATCGGCGTCCTGCATGCGGTCGCCCGCGACGGCGCCGCGTTCGCGAAAGACCAACTCGATTTTTTGCAGTTTATCTCAAGCTACGTGTCGGCGTTGATCGAAAACGCGAAGCTTTACCGCGACGAGCGAGAGGGCAAGGAGCGGCTCGAACAGTTGATGGCCCGCCAACAGGAGCTCGTCAAACAGACGGTGGAAAACGAAGGGTTCGACAACATCGCCGGTATGCTGTCCCGCATGCTGGGCGCTCCGGTATGGCTGTTCGACCGGTTTTTCCATCTACTGTTCTGCCACGGAGCGGACGACGGCATCCGCCGGTCAGTCGTCCAGGCGGTGGTCGGCCAAAGGCGACGGCTTCGCGAGGGGTTGCAGACCGAATATTGGCTGGCCGTTGACGGCAACGGCGAGATCGGCGTCTTCCGCATTACGGCCGGCCCGGACACGCTGGGGTATCTTGCGATTCTGCTTCCGAAAGACCGGCTGGACGTCGTGCTGCGGATGACCGTCCACCACGCGCTGAACGTGTTCGCCGTCCAGTTCATCAAACAGCGGCTCGTGCTCGACGTCCGGGAACAAGTCAAGGACAGTTTTTTCAGTCAGTGGCTTGAAGGCGGGCGGACGGCCGGCGACGAGATTTTGCGGTACGCGCATTTGTTCGACTGGGACGTGTCGCAGCCGCACGTCGTCGGCGCGCTGGCGTTCGAGCCCGCGGGGGGGCCTGACGGGGAAGGCGACAATTTGTTCGAGATTGAAGAGGCGCGGAACCGGATTTGGGACCGGCTGCGCGATTATTTGCGCCGACGGGAGCCCGGGGTGCTTTTGACGCGAAAGGACGCCAATTTCGTCGTGATCGTTCCGGCGGACCGGGCAAAGGAATCGTTCCGCGACAAGTTTTGCGACCGCGCGGAACGGTTCGCCCGCGAAGAGCTCACCGGCTTCCGCGTCTATCTCGGCGTCAGCCAGGAAGCGCGCCGCATCGAAGATTATCCGCTTTGTTACCGGCAGGCTCACCAGACTCTGGCTTTGTTGCGTAACCGATTCCGTGAACGCCGGCATATGGCGTTTGACGAGCTCGGCGCCTATGCGGTGTTGTACCGGCTCGACGATCCCGGTCTTGCTTCCTTGTTTATAAAATCGTATCTGGATCCTCTTTTGAATTACGGAAAAGGAAAAAGTACCGATCTGTTTGAAACGCTTCGCGTTTATCTACAGACGAACGGCAATATCAAGGAGACGGCCGAGCGGCTGTTCATTCATCGCAGTTCGCTCAAATACCGCTTGGAAAAAATCCGCGAGGTACTCGACCGCGATATCGACGACGCGGAGCAGAGGTTCAACTTGATGCTTGCATACAAACTCCACGATTTGTTCGGAGACGGTCCGTAAAAAAGGGATGGGAACCATGCTCGAATACGTTTTGGAATTCCGCGTTCGGTTCGGGGAAACGGATGCGGCCGGCATTGTGTTTTACCCGAACTATTACAAATGGATGGACGAAGGCACGCATGCCTTGATGGAAAAAGCCGGTTTTCCGACGCGCCGGCTGCTAAATGAACGCGCCGGTTTTCCGCTCGTCGAGGCGCTTTGCCGTTTCCGCCGCCCGCTTTCGTTCGGCGACCGCATTCGCCTCGTGTCGCGCGTGGAAGAAGTGCGCAACAAGTCGATGCGCGTTTCACACGCTTTTTATCGGGAAGGGGAACTCGTTGCGGAAGGATACGAGGTGCGGGCGTGGATCCGCGGCATCGGCGGACAAATCGCGTCGGAACCGATTCCGGACGAAATCCGCCGAGCACTTCTGGGCGAAGGGGGAACCATCCGTGCATCCGACGAATGAAACGACCGACAAATGGGCGTCGATCCGGTGGTTTTCGTCCGTCGGCAGCGTCTTGCGGCGTAAGGAGGCGGAGCGGTCCGCGCGTGAATTCGCCGCAAGGGCCGGCGTGAAGGAAGTTCGCCTTGAATGGGCGGCGGCCGCGGCTGTCGTCGATTTGGTGAAAGATGTTGCAATGATGGAAAGTCCGCTCTGGGCCTTCCTGTCCGGCGTTCCGAACCGGATCCGGCAGGCGGCGGACGCGTCCGGCCGGTTCGAAACGCTGATCGGGATTTTGGAAGACGGCGCGGCGGAATGGTTTCACGCCGTGTTCGACGGCGCCTATACGGTTTTCGCGCCGTACGGCGACGAGGCGGTCCGTCTGGCCGTCGGTGCGGCGCTTTATTTCGCCGCGCTGGCGACGGCGTGGGAGGAAGCCGTCGGCGACGCGGAGCCGAATCCTGTTGAACCGGCGATGGACATCTTTGCATGCGGCCATTGGCCGGTCGGCATGATCGGAGATTGTCTTTACCTCGTGTGAGACCCGCGCAAAGGGGGGAGGACCGTGCCGGCGACGCACAAGGCCGGACACCGCGCCATTTTCCGACTGGAGATCGATCAAGGCGTTTCGTTTTACGAAGTCGTGTCAGTGCTTCACGAGGCGGGAGCGGACGTCGTGGCGGTCGACATGATTCGTTCCTCGCGCGACGCCACCGTACGCGACATTACCGTCGACCTGGCCGACGAAACTCATCAGGAGCGGTTGGCACGCCGGCTGTCCGACTGCCCGGGCGTCAAGCTGCTGCAGGTGTCCGACCAGGTATTCCTGCTTCATCTCGGCGGTAAAATTGAGACGAAGCTGAAGGTGCCGATCAAAAACCGCGACGATCTGTCGCGCGTCTACACGCCGGGCGTTGCTCGCGTCTGTCTGGCGATTCGCGACGATCCGGCCAAGGCATATACGCTGACGATCAAACGCAACACCGTCGCCGTCGTGACCGACGGAACGGCCGTGCTCGGACTCGGCGACATCGGGCCGCTGGCCGCCATGCCGGTCATGGAAGGCAAGGCGATGATCTTCAAACAGATGGCGGACGTCGACGCGTTTCCGATCTGTCTCGATACGAAAGATCCCGACGAGATCGTCAGGATCGTCAAAGCGATCGCCCCGGCGTTCGGCGGCATCAATCTGGAGGACATTTCGTCGCCGCGCTGTTTCGAGATCGAGGAGCGGCTTAAGCGCGAACTGGACATTCCGGTTTTCCACGACGACCAGCACGGTACGGCCGTCGTCATGTTGGCCGGTCTCATCAACGCGTTGAAAATTGTCGGCAAAAAAATGGAAGATCTCCGCATCGTCGTCTGCGGCGTCGGCGCGGCGGGCGTGGCGTGCACGAAAATTTTGCAGGCGGCCGGCGTCCGCAACATCGTCGGTGTGACGCGGTCGGGCGCGATCCATGGCGGTGAAAAGTATGACAACCCCATTTACGCCTGGTACGCGCAGAATACGAATCCGGAAGGACGTCGGGGAACGCTGTCGGACGTCATCGAGGGAGCGGACGTGTTCATCGGTGTGTCGGGGCCGGGCGTGCTTCGTCCGGAGGACATCCAGAAAATGGCGCGCGATCCGATCGTGTTCGCGATGGCCAATCCCGTACCGGAAATTATGCCGGAAGAGGCCGCTCCTTACGTCCGCATCATGGCGACCGGGCGGTCCGATTATCCGAACCAGATCAACAACGCGCTCTGTTTTCCGGGTATTTTTCGGGGCGCGCTCGACTGTCGGGCGACGGAAATCAACGAAGAAATGAAACTTGCGGCGGCGCATGCCATCGCGTCGATCATCACCGACCGCGAGCTGCACGAGCAATACATCATTCCGAGTGTCTTCAACCGGAAAGTCGTCGAGCAAGTCCGCCTTCACGTCATCCGCGCGGCGATCGAGACGGGGGTGGCGAAACGGATTCCGCGTGATCTGAACGGCGAGGACGACGGCGATGGACAGGATGACCGCTGAAGAGACGGCGATTCGTCTGCAATGGACGATTTGCGCGTCTCTTTTTCACTCGGCGCGGACGTTTCGCGTTCGAACCGCTGGTTTTAGAATGAAACCAAAACACGATCGGGCGAGGGGGCATGGGCATGACCGATGCGGTGATTATCGACGGTGCGCGGACGCCGTTCGGTAAATTCGGCGGATCGCTGAAAGACGTATCGGCGACTGATCTCGGCGTTGCGGCGGCCAAAGCTGCGCTTCAGCGTTCGAACCTCGAAGCGGGGGACATCGAACATGTGGTGTTCGGCAATGTCATTCAGTCCAGCCCCGATGCGATTTTCATCGCCCGCCACATCGGGCTTAAAACGGGCGTACCCGTCGGCGTGCCGGCTTTGACCGTCAACCGGCTCTGCGGTTCCGGACTAGAGGCGATCGTGACCGCGGCCCGGCTGATCCGGTCGGGCGAGGCCGAGACGGCGCTGGCCGGCGGCGCGGAAAACATGAGCCAAATCCCGTTCGTCGTCCGCGGCGCGCGCTGGGGGTTGCCGCTCGGTGCGACGCCGATGCGCGATTATTTGTGGGAAGCGCTGTACGACACGTACGGCCGCTGCACGATGTCCGACACGGCCGAACGGGTGGCCGAGCGATACGGCATTACGCGCGAGCAGGCGGATGAACATGCCCTTCGCAGCCATCGCCTGGCCGTAGAGGCGATCCGAAGCGGCCGGCTGCGCGATGAGATCGTTCCGGTCGAAGTGTCGGACGGCAAGAAGGCGGTGATCGTCGATACCGACGAACATCCTCGCCCGGACACGACGGCGGAAAGTCTGAGCCGGCTGAAACCGCGCTTTAAAGAAAACGGTGTCGTCACGGCGGGTAACGCCAGCGGTCTGAACGACGGCGCCGGTGCGGTCGTCGTGACGTCGGAGCGGTACGCGGAGAAAAAGGGGTTGAAGCCGCTTGCCCGACTCGTGGCCTGGCACACGGTCGGCGTGGAGCCGGAGTTGATGGGGATCGGCCCGGTCGAGGCGATTCGCGGCGCGCTGCGAAAAGCCGGCCTGAAATTGGAAGATCTCGATCTTATCGAAATCAACGAGGCGTTTTCGTGCCAATATTTGGCGTGCCAGCGGTTGCTCGGATATAACCCCGACATCGGCAACGTCAACGGCGGCGCCGTCGCGCTCGGCCATCCGCTGGCCGCTTCCGGCGCACGCCTTGTGTTGACGCTGCTGTACGAGTTAAGGCGGCGCAATCGGAAATACGGTGCGACGGCGATCTGTATCGGCGGCGGACAAGGGATCGCGGCGATCTGGGAAAGGTTGTAACCGTTTTGGGAAGGGGGATCCGCATGTCGTTCGGGACGAACGACTTCGATCCGACGGCACCGGAAACGTTCACCAGCGCGCACGAAGAGTACAAGCGGCTAAGGGCGGAATGCCCGGTAGCGCACAGCAACGCGTTCAACGGCTTTTGGGCGCTGTTCAAGTATGAAGACGTCGTCAGAGTCGTTAAAGATTACCATACCTTTACGACGACGGTGCAAAACGTCGTTCCGAAAGTCGCGTTCACCGGCCGGCGGCCCCCGCTTCATCTCGATCCGCCGGAACATACGCCGTACCGGCAGGCGCTCAATCCGTTCTTCACCAAGGAAAAAATGGACCGGCTCGCGCCCGACGTGCGCAACATCGTTGTCGAGCTGCTTCAGCCGCTCATCGACGCCGGATTCGGCGACATCAGCGAAGATTACGCCCAGAAACTGCCCGGATACGTGTTCGCGCGGTTTTTCAACCTGCCGACCGACCTGTCGATGGAGATTAAGCGGGTTACCCGGCTCTATAACCGGGCGCTTCAAGATTTCGACGACGAGCGCGTCAAAGAGACGAGCCTCCAGCTTTACGATATCGCGCGGAAAATTATCGAGATGCGCAAAGCGGAGCCGATGGATCCCGCGGAAGACGTGACCTCCGCGCTTCTGGCCGCGACGCACGAAGGCAGGCCGCTTCCTGAGGATATGGTGCTGGGCACGGTCCGCCAGCTGATCGTCGTCGGCATGATTGCGCCGAGTGTTTTTATCGGTAACATGGTCGTCCATCTATCGGAGCATCCCGATTTACAGGAACAGCTCCGGCGTGATCCCGCACTGGTACCGGCCGCCGTTGAGGAGTATTTGCGGCTGTTTACGCCGTATCGCGGGTTCGCGCGGACGGCGAAGCATGATGTCGTCATCCGCGGCCGCCTGATCCGCAAGGACGAACCGATCGCCGTCGTGTTCGCCTCGGCCAACCGCGACGAGGACGTTTTTCCGGAGGGCGACAAATTTATTTTGAACCGCCCGAACATCAAACAGCACGTCGCGTTCGGCCTCGGTCCGCACCAATGTCCGGGCGCTCCGCTGGCCCGAATGATGTTGGCCGACACGCTGCGGGAGCTTCTGGCCAGGACGAAACATTTCGAAGTGGCCGGGGAAATCCGGATGACGCGCTGGCCGGAGTGGGGGACGATTTCGGTGCCGACGCGGTTCGTGCCGGCGTGACTGCCCTACAAAAACGGCTTAAGGAAGGGAGAGAGCGAATGCCGGCGGGTATTCGGATCGATTTCGACGTGCCGATGCGTATGCGCGACGGCACGGTGCTAAGGGCCGACATCTATCGCCCGGACGCCCCGGGGAAATATCCCGCCGTGTTGATCAGGACGCCGTACGGTAAGGACAGAGCGTTTTCGCAGCTCGTGCATCCTGTGGCGTTTGCGCGCGAGGGATACGCCGTCGTCGTGCAGGACATTCGCGGGCGGTTCGCCTCGGACGGCGTCTGGGAGCGGCACAGGATGTTTGAAGTCGAAGGCCCGGACGGCTACGATTCGGTCGAATGGATTGCCGCGGAACCATGGTGCGACGGCAACGTCGCGACCGCCGGCGCCTCGTACCTGGCGACGCTGCAGTGGATCACGGCAATGGAAGCTCCGCCGCATTTGAAAGCGTTTGCGCCGTGTAACGGCGACATCGCGCCCGGCATCGCACCGCCGCCGGAAAGCGGGGTCGTCGCCTTTTACGCTGCGGCGAACGCTTTGCCCGTGACGGCGCTCGACCATATCGACCGGCTGGAGGCGGCGGGGCAAGACGTGATCGAGCTGCGGCGGGAACTGGAGCGGATGATGCGCGATCCCGACGTCGTGCTGCGTCATTTGCCGTTTCGCGGTCTGCCGATCTTTCGGTTCGAGCCGATCCGCCTTATGCTGGAACAGCGGTTGGAACTGCCGACGGCCGATGCGTGGAGGCAGCGGCGGCGTTACGATCGGGTGAACGTTCCGGGGCTGCATATCGGCGGATGGTTCGACCAGATGGAATCCGCGGTGTTCGCCAATTGCAGCCGTCTGAAGCGCGAAGCGGCTTCGGAGTTTGCAAGGGCCAACCAGTACTTGCTAATCGGCCCATGGGACCACGGGTCGCCGCGGAGTGCGATCGGTGAAGCGGATTTCGGTCCGGCGGCGGGCGACGAACGACTTTTGCGCCGGTTCGTGCTCGATTTTTACGACCGGTTTTTGCGGGGGCGCGATGTGCGGATTCCGGCCGTCCGGTATTTCGTCATGACGGCGAACGAATGGAGAACGGCCGATTCGTGGCCGCCTCCGGACGTGCGGCCGACGGATTGGTATCTGCACAGCCGCGGGCGCGCCAACACGGCCGACGGCGACGGGACGCTGTCGCGCGAGGAGCCGGACGACGAACCTTCCGACACGTACGTGTACGACCCGTCGGATCCGGTGCCGACCGTCGGCGGCCGGTTCTGGGGCATGCGCGGGGAAGTGCCGGGACCGAGAGATCAGGGGCGGATCGAGCGGCGAAACGACGTGCTGTGCTATACTTCGGCGGAGCTGCCGCGCGATCTGGAAGTGACCGGCCCGGTCGTGCTCCGGCTGTTTGCGGCGACTTCGGCCGTCGACACCGATTTCGCGGCGAAGTTGACCGACGTCTTTCCCGACGGTCGTTCGATGCTTGTCGCCGAAGGCATCCAACGCGCGCGGTATCGCAGGCGCGACCTTGTGCCGGAACCGATCGAACCGCACCGGGTGTACGAATACGACATTCATCTCGGCAACACGAGCTATGTGTTTCGAAAAGGTCACCGCATCCGGCTACACGTCACAAGCAGCAATTTTCCATTATACGACCGCAATATGAACACCGGACGGGCCGTCGGGGAAGACGCCGAAGGCGTGCCGGCCGACCAGACCGTGTTTCACGACCGGAACCATCCGTCCCGTCTTGTGTTGCCGGTCCGAAAGGAGTGATCGCCATGCCGACCGTTCCCGTCAACGGGGTCGAGCTTTATTACGACGAATATGGCAGCGGAGGGGAAGTCGTCATATCCGCCCAAATGCACTTCGGACGGGGATCGTACACGAAAATGCTGGCCGAACCGCCTGACGGTTTCCGCGTGTTCGAGCTGACGCTGCGCGGCTATGGACGGTCGACGCATCTTCCGGAAGATTTGGGGCCGGCGCTTTATCCGATCTGGGCGAGCGATGTCGCCCAGTTCGCCAGGGCAATGGGGATTGAGCGATTTATTTATACAGGCGTTTCCCATGGAGCGGGTGTCGGGTGGAAACTGGCGCTTGATTATCCGTACATGCTGAAAGCTTTTGTCTCGATCGTCGGCGTACCCCACGACCGCGAAGGGGGTGATACGTCCGAAGCGCGGCGCAGGACAGTGGAAGGCGCGTCCGATCCGAAGGCGTTTGCGGCTTCGCTGCGCGAGCGTCCGCTGGTGTACCAAGTGCCGACGACCGACCCGCGCAGGCTCGAACGCCGCCGGGCAGCCGCGGAGGAAGCGGCGGAACGTTTCGCTTCCATGACGCCGGAAGAGCTGCGGCTTAATCCGCGAAAGCCCTTTCCGGAAGCGAAAACAAATGAAGAGCTGGTCGAACTTGTTTTCCGGCGCATCCGCGTGCCGACGCTGCTTCTTTGCGGCGTCCAGGACGACATCGTGTCCGCAGAAATGTCGTTTCTCGCGGCCAAAACGGTTCCCGGTGCTAAAGCGGTCTTTTTCCAGGATCACAGTCATTCATTGGCGACGGAGGCGCCGGAACGCGTCGCGCACGAAATCCGGCTTTTCGTCCGCGAGTTGAACGAAGGCTGGGTGTCGCAGACGGTATGAAACGTGTGAAAGACGATCGGATGAAAATTCTGAAGGAGGTCGTTTGGCTATGAAAAAGGTGTGGTTGTGGACGGCCATATTCGCACTGGCGATGTCGCTTTTGGCAGGATGTTCGTCGAAGCCGTCCGGCGGACAGCAGGCGGAATCGCCCAAGCCGTCCGGGACGGAATCCGGCTCCGGCCCGAAACGTGGCGGAACGTTGCGTCTCATCCTGAACAAAGGGCCGATCAATCTGGGATATGTGCCTCAGTCTCAGACGGTTCAGGAACTTTTGACGTCCGTTCCCGCCTATGAAACGCTCGGGCGGTTCGATCAAAACGGGAAGATAGTTCCATACCTCGCCGAGAGCTGGCAGGAGGACGCGTCGGCCAAAACGATCACGATCAAGTTGAAACGCGGCATCAAGTTTCACGACGGCACCGACTTCAACGCCCAAGCGGTCAAATGGAACATCGAGCAGATGGTCACGGCGGGGCGCAGCGAATTCGCCGACGTCGAGTCGGTCGAGGTCGTGGACGACGCGACCGTGCGGGTCCGGCTGAAAAACTGGAACAGCACCATGATCGAGGCGCTGTCGATTTTCATGCGGATCATGTCGCCCGCCGCGTTCGAAAAACTCGGCCGCGACGGCCTGGCGAAACATCCGGTCGGCACCGGACCGTTCGAATTCGTCAGTTTCGAACAGGACGTGTCGGTCAAGTACAAGCGGTTCGACGGGTATTGGCAAAAGGGTAAACCGTATCTCGACGGTATCGAATTCCGCTTCATTCTCGACGCGACGACGGCGGCGAGCGCCTTCCAGGCCGGCGAGGCCGACGTATATCTCAACGTTCCGGCCGAAGTGGCGAACCAGCTGAAATCGTCGTCGCAGCTGATTCGACTGGAATCCGGTCTCGGCGCGGCCGCCCAGGGGCTGATCGCGAACAGCGCCGACCCGAATTCGCCGTTCGCGGACGTCCGCGTACGCAAAGCGATGGGGCACGCAATCGACAAAAACGCGATCATCAAAAGCCTGTTCGGCGAATGGGTCATTCCGACCAACCAGTGGGGGCTGCCGACGAGCTGGTCGTACAACCCGGACGTCCAGGGCACGCCGTACGATCCGGACAAGGCGAAACAGCTGCTCGCCGAGGCTGGGTATCCTAACGGCTTTCAGACGACGCTGATCGGGACACAAGGGCAAGAACAATTCATGGCCGCCATTCAGCAATATTTGCAGAAAGTCGGCATCAACGCCAAAGTCGACATCGTCGATTCGGGCGCGTTCCAGCAGATGACCGGCAACAAGGGCAGCTGGAACGGCATCATTACCTATAACCATCGCGGCGACGCCGATCTGGCGCTGTACATGCCGCGCAATTTCGCGCCGAACGGACCGCTGTATGCGCGCAACATCCAGCATCCGGACAAGGTGACGCAGTTGCTTGCCGCCGCCCGCAGCGCGCCGGACTTCGAGACGAAGCGCAAGATCAGTTTCGACTTGCAAAAGGCGGTATTCGACGAATTCGCGCTCGCCTACCCGATGTTCGTCTATACGTCTCCGGCCGCGCTCAAACCGTATGTAAAAGACACCGGCATCAACCAGACGTATATGACGATGTTTACGCCCGAGAACGCATGGCTGGACAAATAAACGCGGCCGCCGGGGGTGACGTTCTATGCCGGTCGTCGGCGTAAACGGCGTCGAGCTTTACTATGAAGAATTCGGAGACGGCAACGAAGTCGTCGTCTCCGCCCAGGCTTTTTTCCCGCCGGAAGGGTCGCCTTATCTGCTGGCGCTCACCCGGCCTCCGGCGAATTGCCGTGTGTTCGCCGTCACGCTGCGCGGCTACGGCAAGTCGACGCACGTATTCGAAGATCTCGGCGAAAATTGGTACCCGACGTGGGCGGAAGACGTGTATTGGTTCGCGCGGGCGCTCGGGCTCGGCCGGTTCGTCTATACCGGCGTTTCCCACGGGGCGGGCGTCGGATGGCATCTGGCCGCTTCGCATCCAGAAGCGCTGAAGGCGTTCGTATCCGTCGTCGGCGCGCCGCATCCGCGCGAGCGCGTCGGCGGCGTGACGTCGGAACCGATGCGGCGTTTGAACGAGTCGGTGCGCGATCCGGAAGCGCTGAAAGGCGGACCGCACGTGTATTTGGTGCCGACGTCCGACCCGCGCCGCCTCGAACGGAGAAAGGCTGCGGCGGAAGAATACGCGCGGCGCGTCGCGTCCATGGCGCCGGAGGAGCGGGCGATTCATCCCGGCGTCATTTTTCCGCAGGCGAAAACCGATGAAGCCCTGGTCGAAACGCTGCGCGGCATCCGGGTGCCGACGCTTTTGCTGTGCGGCATCCAGGACGAGCTGGCGACCGCGGAGGCGTCGTTGTTGGCGGCGAAATCGGTGCCCGGCGCCAAAGCGGTCTTTTTCCAGGACCACAGCCACACGCTCGCTTCCGAGGCGCCGGAGCGGCTCGCGGCGGAAGTCGCGCTGTTTCTCCGGGAACTGAACGAGGAAAGGGTGAACGACGGTTGAAGGCAGACCGGATCACACTGTACAACGTCGGCGACATCATTCTCGGTCCCGACCCCGAGCCGCTTTTTTCCGAGGTTCGAAAAGTGCTGGAGGAAGCCGACGTTCTCGTCGGCCAGTTGGAAGTGCCATATACGACCCGCGACGCGGAGGCGATGGCGCTCGGGCGGCACCCGGACAACCTGTCGCCGCTTGTGACGAACGGATTCGATCTCGTCACGATGGCGGGCAATCATCTGATGGACGCGGGGCCGGCCGGCGTGGAAGACACGATCGCTTGGCTGGACGTTCACGGCATCGCTCACGTCGGCGCGGGGATGAATCTTGCGGAGGCGCGGCGTCCCGTCGTGCTGGAGCGGAACGGGACGCGGATCGGCTATCTCGACTACAACTGCGTCGGCCCGAAAAAAACGTGGGCGTCCGAACGGCGTCCCGGCAACGCTTACGTGCACGTGATCACCCATTACGAGCTTGATCACGACACGCCCGGCGGACCTCCGGTCGTCTACACGTGGGCGACGTCGGAGACCACGGAGGCGATGACGGACGACATCCGCGCCCTGCGCGGACGATGCGACGTGCTGGTAGTTGCGTTTCACAAGGGAATCGCCCATACTCCGGTCAAAATCGCCCAATACGAGCGCCAAGTCGCGCACGCGGCGATCGACGCCGGTGCGGATCTCGTCGTGGCGCATCATGCGCATATTTTGAAAGGTATCGAGATCTACAAAGGAAAGACGATTTTTCACGGACTCGGCAATTTCGTGACATGGGCCCCGTTTCTTGCCCCCTCGCCCGACAGCGATCCCGATTCGTGGGCGATGCGGCGGATCGAGCTGTTCGGGTTCCGGCCCGACCCGGAATATCCGACGTATCCGTTCCACCCCGAGGCGATCTATACGATGATCGCCGTCGCCGAGATCGAGGACGGCCGGATCGTCCGAACGGGCTACAAACCCTGCATCGTGAACAAGGCGGGAAAACCGGTACCCGTTTCTCGAAAAGACGGCGGAAAGACCGTATTTGCCTACGTCGAGGACATCACCCGAAAGGCCGGTCTGAACGCGCGGTTCGCGTGGGCGTCGGACGAGTTCGTCGTCTGCCTGGAGGGAGGGTGATCGCGGATGGACGACGCGGTCGTGGAGACGCGATACGGTCGGGTGCGCGGGCGCAGACAAGGGGCAGTTCTGATCTGGAAAGGCGTTCCGTACGCCCGGCCTCCGGTCGGCCATCTCCGTTTCCGCCCGCCGGAACCGCCCGAGCCGTGGACGGGCGTCCGGGACGCGCTCGATTTCGCGCCGGCGGCGCTTCAGCCCGGCGGACGCTACCGGTATACGGACGAGGACTGTTTGTATCTCAACGTCTGGTCGCCCGGTGTTTCCGGGTCGCCGCGGCCGGTGATGGTGTGGATTCACGGCGGCGGATTCATGGTCGGTTCCGGTTCCGATCCCGTGTTCGACGGCGCGTCGTTCGCGGAGCGGTGCGGCGTTGTGCTCGTGACGTTCAATTATCGCCTCGGCGTAATGGGGTTTCTCGATTTACGGCATGTCGCCGGCGCCGGCTATGAACTGTCCGGACAGCTCGGCATGCTCGACCAGTTGGCTGCGCTCAGGTGGGTGCGGGACAACATCGCAGCTTTCGGCGGAGATCCGGATTGCGTGACGATTTTCGGCCAGTCGGCCGGCGGGCGCAGCGTCGGCCTGTTGCTTGCGCTGCCGGAAGCGCGCGGGTTGTTCCACCGGGCAATCGCGATGGGCGCAAGGTTGGAAGAGTATCGGCGTCCCGAACAGGCGAGACGGATGACGGACGATTTCCTTGCCGCGCTCGGCATCGACGCGAGCCGGTGGCAGTTTTTGCTGGAGGCGGACGCCGCGCGGCTGATGGCCGCGTCTCCGCCGCTTCGGCCGGACATCGGTTTCGAACCGACGGTCGGGGACGGGTTGTTTCCGCGTTTGCCGCTGGAGGTGTTGGCGGCGGAGAGCGCCTGCGACATTCCCGTTATGATCGGCTGGGCGCGCGACGAAATCACGCCGTTTTTCGATCCGACCTGGAACGGATGGGGCATGGAGGACATTGCGGCGCATCTCGAGCGGCGTTACGGCCTTTTCTGGCGGCGGGCCTGGGCGTTCGTCGCGGAGAAGTACGCCGCCTTGCCGACGGATCTTGACCGGATGGCGAAACTGCTGACCTTTCGCGATTTTGCGTTTCCCGCTTTCCGGCTGGCCGAAATTCAGTCGTCGCATGGCGCGCCGTGCTGGGTCTATCGGTTCGATTACGCGCCGGCGGAGATCGGATTTGCGCCGCACGGCGTCGAGGTGCCGTTCGTGTTCAATCGGCTGGCAGCTGCACGCGGTCGTTTCGGTTATGCATTGACGCCCGAGGAACAGGCGCTGGCCGCTCGGATGCAGGACGTCTGGGCCGCTTTTGCCAAGACGGGAAAGCCGGAGGCCGCCGGTCTGCCGCCATGGCCGCCTTATACGCCCGAACGGCGTGCCGTGATGGCGTTCGACGTCGCATGCCGCATCGAGGTCGATCCCGACAGCGACGAGCGGAGGTTGTGGGCGTGATTCGTCCACGGTGAAGGAAAGCGGAGGTCGGGTTTCCTCCAAAACGTACGTTTTTTTCGGCGCCGGGGTTCTTATAAGATGAAAATACACCAACCGCTTGCGAAGGTGGTCGCGCTCATGGCGACGTTTATCGCGCGCAGATTGATCCAGACCGTCGTCATTCTGTTTCTGCTCAGCATCCTGGTGTTCTCGATCATGCATCTTTTGCCCGGCGATCCGGTGGCGATCATGCTGGGCGACCAGGCGTCCGTCGAGGAGATCAACCGGCTGCGAAGCGAACTCGGGCTCGACAGGCCGGTACCCGTCCAGTACCTCGACTGGCTGTTCGGCCTGTTCCGCGGCGATCTCGGCCGTTCGATCGTCTACAACGAAGACGTCGCTGACCTGGTCAGGACGCGTTTGCCCGTGTCTCTGCACATCGGGTTGTCCGCGTTCGTCCTTGCGGTCGCCGTCGGCGTGCCGGCCGGTATTTTCGCGGCGCTGAAACGCGGCAGTTGGATCGATTCGCTGATTACGGTGCTCGCCAACGCCGGCATCGCCGTTCCGGTGTTCTGGCTGGCCATTCTGGGCATTTACCTATTCAGCCTGAAACTCGGATGGCTGCCCGTGCAGGGGTACACGTCGCCGTTTGAGGACTTCGGGCAGAGTCTGCGGCAAAGCCTGATGCCCGTTGTGTTTTTGTCGCTGATCACGCTGGCGCAGCTGGCGCGCCAGACCCGTTCGGCCATGCTTGAAGTGTTGCGCCAGGACTATATCCGGACCGCGCGCGCCAAAGGACTGAAAGAAAGCAGGGTCATCGTCGGGCATGCGTTGCGCAACGCGCTCATTCCCGTGGTCACATTGCTCGGCCTCAGCCTCGCGCATGTGGTCGGCGGTTCGGTGTTCATCGAGCAAGTGTTCAATCTGCCCGGCATGGGCCGACTGATGGTCCAATCGATTTTCGGTAAAGACTACATCGTCGTTCAAAGCCTCGTGCTGATCATCGCGACTGTCGTCGCACTTTGCAACTTGGCGGTCGACATCGCCTACGGCTTGATCGACCCGCGCATCCGGCAGAGTCGGAGCATGTAACGAGGTGAAGGAGGGATCCCGATGGCCGTCCGGGAGGCGGACGTCCGCCTTGCCGTCTCCGCAGAGCAATTGCCCGTGCGGAAAAGCGGTTTGCGGCGATTCGTGAAAGCGTTTTTCTCTCGTCCCGTCGTACTTGTGTGCGTCGCGGTCTTGGCGGTAGCGGTCGTTACGGCGATTTTCGCACATCTGATTGCGCCTTATGACCCGAACGATCAAAACTTAGCCGAGTCGCTCAAGCAGCCGTCCGCCGAACATTGGCTCGGGACCGACATGCTCGGCCGCGACGTGTTGAGCCGGGTCGTGTACGGTACGCGCATCTCGCTGGCGGTCGGATTCGTCGTCGTGTTTATCGCCGGCGTCCTCGGCATGTCGCTCGGTCTTTTGTCCGGATACGTCGGCGGATGGGTGGATACGGTGCTGATGCGCGTCATGGATGCGATGATCGCCGTGCCGATGATCGTGCTGGCGATGGCGCTCGGTGCGGTGCTGGGCGGAGGCATCGTCAACGTCATCCTGTCGCTTGGCATCGCCATCGTGCCGACCTATGCCCGGCTCATGCGCGGGCAAGTGCTGGCGGTCAAGCATTCCGACTTCGTCGTAGCCGGCACACTGATCGGCGCAAGCGCTTTGCGCAATATGCTGGTTCATGTTTTTCCGAACTGCGTGTCGCCGCTTATCGTGCTGATGACGATGAACCTGGGCACGGCGATTTTAGCCGAGGCGGGGCTCAGTTTTCTCGGGCTGGGCATCGATCCGCCGGACCCTTCGTGGGGGTCGATGGTCAACGACGGCTACCGGTATCTGCTGTCGAACCCGCTGATTTCGCTTGCGCCCGGCGTCGCCATCATGGCCGTCGTTCTGTCGTGCAACATCATCGGCGACGCGCTGCGCGATGCTCTGGATCCGAGACTTCGCAACTGAACGTCGGCAAGTTGGGTGTCCAAACGAAAAGCTACGGGAGGATCATTCGGGTGGGCCGCCTATTGGAAGTTAAAAACTTGAGTGTCCGGTTTCGCGTCGACGGTGCGACGATCCGGGCGGTCGACGGCGTCTCCTATTACGTCGATGAGGGCGAAATCGTCGCGTTTGTCGGCGAAAGCGGCTGCGGTAAGTCGGTAACCCAATATTCGGTGTTGCAACTGATCCCGAGACCTCCGGGAGAGATCGTCGCCGGCGAGGTATGGTTCGACGGGACCGACCTGCTGCGGTATTCCGCCGACAGCCGCGAAATGCGCGCCGTCCGCGGCGGCAAAATCGGCATCGTTTTTCAGGAGCCGATGACGTCGCTCAATCCGGTTTTGACGGTCGGCAACCAAATCGCCGAAGCGGTGACGCTCCATCTCGGCCTGTCCAAAAAAGAAGCGCGCCGACGCGCCGTTGAGCTGATGAAGCTGGTCGGAATTCCCGACGCCGAACAACGCGTCGACGACTATCCGCACCAGTTCAGCGGCGGCATGCGCCAGCGGATCATGATCGCGATGGCGCTGTCCTGCCATCCGAAGCTCTTGATTGCGGACGAGGCGACGACGGCGCTCGACGTGACGACGCAGGCCCAAGTGCTGGAGCTGCTTCGCGACGTCGTCAAAAAGACGCAGACGGCGCTCGTGATCGTCACGCACAACCTCGGCATCGTCGCGCGGTATGCGGAGCGCGTCTATGTGATGTATGCCGGCGAGATCGTGGAATCGGGCCCGACGCGCGACATTTTCGGCCGTCCTCGCCATCCGTACACAATTGGCCTATTGAAAGCGGTACCGCGGCTCGACGACCCGAAAGACCGGAAGCTGGCTACGATCGACGGGCTCCCGCCGGATTTGTCGCGCAAACCTGAAGTTTGCGCGTTCTTGCCGCGTTGTCCGTTCGCGACCGATGAATGCCGCGTTCGCCCGGCGCCGCGGCTGAAGGAAGTGGGAGCGGGGCATTACGCGGCCTGTTACGTGCTTCCGGCCGAGGCGATCTGGACCGACGGCCGTTCAGCGCAGGCCTCCGTCTCGGCGCGAACCGGCGAAGCGGACGGTGGCCGGCGGATCGAGGTCCGCGATCGGCAGGAGGGCGACGGCCGTTTCATGATTGACGGAGAGATGTTGCCTGAGCCCGTCCCGCTGGTCGAAGTCCGCGACCTGCGTATGTATTTTCCCGTTCGGCGCGGATTGTTGCAGCGGAAAGTCGCCGAGCTGAAGGCTGTCGACGGCGTCAGTTTTCGCATTCGCAAGGGTGAAACGCTCGGGCTCGTCGGCGAGAGCGGCTGCGGCAAAACGACCGTCGCGCGATGCGTGCTGCGGATGTACGAGCCGACCGGCGGCGCCGTCTTGTTCCGCGGCAGCGACATCACGCGCACGCCCGTCGGCAGGCTGCGCCCCTTGCGCAGGAACATGTCGATGATTTTCCAGGACCCATTCGGATCGCTCGATCCGCGCCAGACGGTCGGCAACATCGTCGGAGAGCCGCTGAAAATCCACAAGCTCGTCCGAAGCCGCAGCGAATACGAAGACCGGCTTGCCGAACTGTTCCGGCTCGTCGGCCTCGATCCCGACCTGCGAAACCGGATGCCGCACGAATTCAGCGGCGGCCAACGCCAACGCGTCGGCATCGCGCGCGCGTTGGCGAGCCAGCCCGAGTTTATCGTCTGCGACGAACCGATATCCGCGCTCGATGTGTCGATCCAGGCGCAAATCATCAACTTGTTGGAAGAGTTGCAAGAAAAACTTGGCTTGACGTATCTGTTCATCGCGCACGACTTGTCGGTCGTTCGCCACATCAGCGACCGCGTTGCCGTCATGTATCTCGGGAAAATCGTGGAGATCGCCGACTGGCGGCAGTTGTACGACGATCCCCGCCATCCTTACACGAAAATGTTGCTGTCGGCGGTGCCGATTCCGGATCCCGTCGCGGAGCAAAAACGCGAGCGCATCGAAATCCGCGGCGAAGTGCCGAGCTTGCTCCGCCGTCCGAAAGGATGCGGGTTTGTCAATCGTTGTCCACTGGCGACAAAAGAATGCGAGGAGGTCGATCCGGAACTGCGGGAAGTCGATTCGGGACACCATGTTGCGTGCTGGAAAGTATGAAATCGTCAAACCATGAACACGAAGGGGGATCTCGCATGCGGAACATCCGTTGGTGCGCCGCGGCATGTGCCGTGTTGCTGGCTACGGCCGCGGCGCTGGTCGGCTGTTCGTCTTCGTCGCGGCAGGAAAACGCGTCCGATGCCGGTTCGTCGCCGACGACCGCATCGGGCGGGACGTTAAGAGTGCTGATCGGAACCGACGCGACCGTGCTCGGGTATCCGCCGGACATCCGTTCGATCAGCGACCTTATCATGAGCACGACAACACTGGAGATGCTGGGCCGTTACAATGAAAAAGGAGAGCTGGTTCCCTTTCTGGCGGAAAGCTGGAAAGTGGATCCGCAAAACCGGGTGATTGAAATCCGGCTGAAACCCGGCATCAAGTTTCATGACGGAACCGACTTCGACGCCGAAGCCGTGCGGTGGAATCTGGAGCAATTCCGCCTGGCGAAAAAGCCGATTTTCAACGAAAAGGACACCGAGTCGATCGAGGCCGTCGACAAGTCGACCGTCCGCATCCGCCTGAAAACATGGGACATCGGCCTGATGGACGTTATCGCGACCGTCGAGATGGTTTCGCCGACCGCCGTCCAGCAGCACGGCAAAGAATGGGCGGCCGACCATCCGATCGGCACCGGGCCGTTCGTGCTCGAAAGCTGGCAAAAAGGCGTGTCGGCCCGTTTCAAAAAGAACGAAAACTATTGGCAAAAAGGCAAACCGTATCTGGACGCCGTCGAGTGGCGGGTCGTCCAAGATCCCGCGACGGCGCAGGCCGCTCTCCAGGCGGGAGAGGCCGACGTCTACTACAACACGTCCGCCAAGGTGGCGCGCGATTTCGCGTCCGAATCCGGGTTCGAGGTCGTCCGGTTCGAAGCGGCAAACGGCGCCGCCGGTGCGGCTCTCTACATCGCCGGCAACGATCCGAAGTCGCCGTGGGCGAACGTCGACGTCCGGCGCGCGCTCGGCTACGCGATCGACCGCAAGGCGATCGTCGATTCACTTCTGTTCGGCTACGGCATTCCGACCAACCAGTATGCCGTTCCCGGCTCGTGGGCGTACAACGACGACGTCAAAATCGGCTATGATCCGCAAAAAGCGAAAGAGCTGCTGGCCACCGCGGGGTTCGGCGGTGGATTCGCCACGACGCTCAACACGTCGAACAATCCCAATGATGTCCAGTTGGCTACCGCGATTCAATCGTATCTGGCGAAAGTCGGCATCGACGCCAAGCTGAACGTCGTCGACGCCGCCAAACACCGCGAAATGACGGGCGCTCAAGGAAGTTGGGACGGGCTGATCCTTTACGCCCTGCGCATCGACTCCGACCCGTCGTGGAACATGGTGCGCAACTTTTCGTCGTGGGGGACCAATACGCGCAGCACGGCCCGAGTGCCGGAATTCGACGAGCTGTTGAAAGCATCGCGCTCCGTTCCGGATTTCGCGGCGAAACGTGACGTCACCTTGCGGCTGCAAAAAAAGGCGTTCGACGAATACGCGCTGGCGACGCCGCTTTACGTCGGCATCGCGACGACCGTCAAACGCAAAAACGTCGCGGACGACGGGTTCCACCGCACGTTCATGGTGTACTGGACGCCGGAAAACGCCCGTATGACGCGATGAGCCGCGTCGGTGACGAACCGCACGGGCCGGTGGCCGTCGCACGGCCGTTTTCCGATCCAAGCCGTTCTCGGTCGCACGACCGTCGCCTTGCGGCAAACGCCAGATGAAGGAGGGACACGCGCCATGGAACACACGACGGACGACGAACGGCTGACGCACGATTTCGACCCGACCGTGCCGGAGACGTTCACGAGCGCGCATGAAGAATACAAGCGGCTGCGCGCCGAATGTCCGGTGGCGCACAGCCGCGCCTACAACGGTTTTTGGGCGCTGTTCCGCTATGAAGACGTCGTGAACGTGCTGAAAGACTACCAGACGTTCACGACATCGGTGCAGAACACGGTTCCCAAATTCGCGTTCACGGGGCGCAGGCCGCCGCTTCATTTCGATCCGCCGGAACATTCCGCCTACCGGCGCGTCATCAATCGGTTTTTCACGGACGAGAAAATGGCGGCGCTTGCGCCGAAAGTGCGGCGCGACGCGGCGGAATTGATGCAAGCGCTCGTCGACAAGGGCGAGGGCGACTTTTCGCTGGAATACGCCAACCGGTTTCCACCGTATGTGTTCGCTGAATTTTTCAATGTGCCGAAGTCGTTGTCAGTAAACATTAAGGAAATCAGCGCGGCCTACGTCAAAGCGATCCAGGAAATGGACGACGAAACCGTCAAGTCGCTCAGCCTGAAGCTTTACGACATCGCCCGCACGATTATTGCAGAGCGCAAGGCGAACCCGATGAGTCCCGACGACGATCTGACCGCCGCTTTGCTCGAGGCGACGTACGAGGGCAGGCCACTGCCGGAAGACATGGTGCTCGGCTGCGTGCGCCAGCTGCTCGTCACTGGCATGGTGGCGCCGAGCGTCATTCTCGGCAGTATTTTCGTCCATCTGGCGACACACAAGGACATTCAGCGCGAGCTGCGCGAAAATCCGTCGCTCATTCCGGCCGCGACGGAGGAGTATTTGCGGCTTTTGACGCCGTATCGCGGTATGGCGCGCACGCCGAAACGCGACGTCGTCATCGGCGGCCGCCTGATCAAGAAAGACGAGCCGATCGCGCTTGTCTACACGTCGGCCAACCGCGACGAGGCGATCTTTCCGGACGGCGACCGATTCATCCTGAACCGTCCGAACATCCATCGCCACATCGCGTTCGGCGAAGGCCCGCATAAGTGCCCTGGAGCGCCGCTTGCGCGCATGATGCTGACCGTCTCGCTCGAGGAGGGGCTGGCGCGAACGAAGGACATTTCGCTCGCCGGTGAAGTGAAGATGACGAAGTGGGCGGAATGGGGCGTTCTGTCGGCGCCGATGACGTTCGTGCCGGCGGACCGGCGTTGAGGCTGTGGAACCGCAATTTCGTGCTGCTGATGGCCGCCAACACGTGCGTCGTTTGCAGTTACCTGATGTTGATGCCGACCTTTCCGCTTTACGTGCGGTCGCTTGGCAACCGCGAAGACGTCGTCGGCTGGCTGACCGGCGTGTTCACCCTGACGGCGATGATGGCCCGGCCGGTCGCCGGCCGCGCGCTCGACGCGGGATTGTTCCGCCGCACGTATTTGTTCGGCCAGCTCGTCTCGCTTGTGTCGATCTTGGCGTATCCGATCGTCCCGTCAACGGCGGGCTTGCTGGCGTTCCGGTTGCTGCACGGCGTCGGCATTGGCGTGACGACGACGTCGGCCCAGACGATCGTGACCGAGTTCGTTCCGAAAGACCGCCTGGCCGAAGGCATCGGGTATTTCGGGCTCGGCTCGTTCGTCGCAATGGCCGTTGCTCCCGCATTGGGGTTGTATGTCGCGGACACGTTCGGGTTCGCCGCCGTGTTTGCCGCGTCGGCCTGCATGATGGCGTTCGGAGCGGCGTTCGGTCTCGCGGTCCGGTATGCGCGTCGGTTGGGCGCGGGGCGCTCCGTGCCGCCGTCGGCGTTGCTCGAACGGTCCGCGGCGTTGCCGGCGGCCGTCGCCTTCTGCGCGGGCGTCGCGCACAGCGCGGTGACGGCGTTCGCGGCACTCTACGCCGAAAGCCGTGGTGTCGAACATATCGGCGTTTTTTTCACCGTGTTCGCGTTTGCCGTCGTGCTGTCGCGGCCGATTGCGGGCAAAATCGCGGACCGCAAAGGGGTTTTTGCCGCGCTCATTCCCGGGCTCGTCGCGGTGGTTGCGGCGACGGCGGCGATGGCTGCGGCCGACCGACTCGCGCTGTTTCTTGCGATCGCCGTTTTGCTCGGTGTCGGCCACGGTGCGGCGATAAACGCTCTGCAGACGATGGCGGTGCTCGGTGTCGACGGCAACCGGCGCGGGGCGGCGGTCAGCACGTTTTATCTCGGGCTCGACCTGGCGGCCGGCCTCGGCCCGGCGCTCGGCGGGACGGCGGTGAGCCGGGCGGGGTACCCGGCGATGTTCCTGTTGGCGTCGACGTGTTCGCTTGTCGGGCTGATCGCTTCGATCGCCGTCGTTCGCCGCGCGAAAAGCCGTGCGAAAAGGAGGCATTCCGCATGACCGAACCGAACGTGTCCGCCGTCCGGGCGCTTGAACGACTGAAGAGCGTATATCTCGGGGAAGAACGACCCGACGTTTCCTGGAAACAAAACGGCGGCGTCGTCGTTGGCTGGTGGGGAGAGGACGTTCCCGAGGAACTGCTTGTCGCGGCGGGCTGTCTGCCGGTCCGGATCCGCGGCGTCCGCGATTCGGGGAAAGTCGGTTTCCCGTCGGCAGACAAGTATCTGGAACGCGGCTTCGACGTGCTCGTCCGCGCCCGGTTCGAACGCCTCGCCGGCGGCGAATACGCGTATCTGGACCGGATCGTGTTGTCCAACTCGTCCGACGCGCTCGTCCGCGTGTTCTATTATTTGCGTGCCCTCCGGGCGACGGAACCGGAGGTCCGAGTGCCCGAACCGTATTTTTACGATTTTATGCATTCGCGTTCCCGCATGGCGGCGCTGTATAACCGGGCACGCGCCGTCGAGCTGAAAAAAGCGGTCGAATCGTGGACCGGCAAAACCGTTTCCGCCGACGACCTTGCGCGCGCCGTCGCCGTCTGCAATGAAAACCGCCGCCTGCTGGCGAAGCTGACCGAATGGCGGACGGCCGACCCGCCGCGGATCGGCGGCGCGACGGCTCTTTGCGTCATCGGAGCGGCGGCCGCCATGCCGAAAGAAGAACACAGTCGGCTTTTGCGCGTCGTTCTGGAAGAAGCGCCGTCGTTTCCGCCGCTTTCAGGCGTTCGGGTGTTCGTGACGGGTAGCGCGCACGACGGTCCGGACGTCTACGAACTGATCGAATCCTGCGGCGCCGTCGTCGTCGGAGAAGATCATGAAACCGGCAACCGGTATTTCGAGGGACTCGTCGCCGAAGACGCCGATCCGATCGACGCGATCGTCGACCGGTATCATTTGCGGTCTCCCGAATCGACCAGGGCGACCGTGTCCGAGCGGGTGGCGGCGCTGGTCGAACAAGTCCGGCGGTGTCGGGCGCAAGCGGTCGTCGCCTACATCCATGCGGCCGACGACGCACCGTCGTGGGACGCGCCGGAACAAGCGAAAGCGTTGGCGTCCGCCGGCGTCCCGATGCTCGTCCTCGACCGCAGGCCGCCGGGTTTGCCGGATGAGGACGAATTGCGGGGGCGAATCGCCGAATTTCTCGCCTCAGTCCGAAAACGCGCGGAAAACGGGGGTGACCGTCGATGAGCGAAGCGTTCCGCGGCAAGGCGAGCGTCAAACGGCTGCAGACGTCCGTACGGGCGACGGCCTATCAGAAAGAATGGTTCATGGGACTGAAAGATCGGGTCGCGCGAGGAGAACCGCTCGCGTTCGTGAACGCAGACGTTCCGCAGGAAATTTTCCGGGCGATGGACATTCCGTACGTCGTCAACCAGTGGTGGTCGTCGGTCTGCGCCGCCAAACAAATGGCTCCCTACTATCTCGGGCTGCTCAACGAACGCGGTTACAGGCGCGACTTGTGCAGGTACTGTTCGCTGTCGCTCGCCTCGGCGTTCGACCCGGAGCCGGAAAAAGGACCGTGGGGTGGGCTTCCGCGCCCGTCGCTGGCGGTCACGCGGATTACGTGCGATTCCCAAGCGAAAATTTTCGAACTGTGGGCGCAGACGTTCGGCATACCGTTCTATGCGCTGGAAAACACGGTGCCGATCCGCGTTCCGTCGAAATGGTGGGAACTTGTTCCTTACGATTGGGAGGAATGTTTCGACCGACATCGCCTGGACGTCGCGGAAGAAGATTATCGAGGGCTCATCCGTTTTCTCGAATGGCACACGGGCCGGACGTTCCGCGAGACGCAATTCCGAGCGATCATGCGCCGCGTCAACGAAATGGCCGAATACTTCCGCAAGACGCGCGACCTGATCGCCGAAACTGTTCCGGCGCCCGTCGCGGTGACCGACACGATGCAGACGGTCATGATTTCGCAGTGGCAACGCGGGACGGACTGGGCGGTCGAGACGGCCAAGTCGTTATATGAGGAAGTGCGCGGCCGGGTTGACCGCGGAGAGTCGGTCTGTCCGAAAGAACAGGCCCGCCTGATGTGGCTAGGTCGTGGGCTCTGGTTTAATCTTGGATTTTACCAGCATTTTGAGGAAAAATACGGCGCGGTGTTCGTCTGGTCCATCTATCTGGCGATTGCGGCCGACGGATACGCGCGGTACGGCGGCGATCCGCTTCGCGCGCTGGCCAGCCGGTTCGCGGGGCTTGAGGACATGTTGCACATGCCGCCCTGGAACAGCGATTGGATCGTTAAGGAGGCGAAGCACCACCGCATTTCGGGAGCGGTGCACCTTATTTCGGACAGTTGCACGCAAGGCGCGGGCGGGACGTATTTCATCCGGAAAGCTCTGGAAGAAGCTGGAGTCCCGGTTCTCCAGTTGCGCGCTGATCCCGTCGACGCACGGGCATGGGACGAATCGGAGGCGGTGGCGGCAATGGAACAGTTCTTGGAGCAGCGATTGGGGGTCAAACCGCTATGACGCGTTCGGCGCTGGAAGGCATCATTGTCGTCGATTTCACCCAGTTTGAATCCGGGACGGTGTGCACGCAGACGCTCGCCTGGCTCGGCGCGACGGTGATCAAGGTCGAACGACCGAAAATTGGGGAACAGGGGCGCGGTTCATCCGCCGACAAGCCCGGGGAGGATTCCTACGGTTTCATTTTGCTCAACTGCAACAAAAAATCGATCACCCTCGACGTCAAACATCCCGAAGGCAAGCGGATCGCTTACCGCCTGATCGAGAAAGCGGACGTGTTCGTCGAAAATTTTTCGCCGGGCGTCATCGAACGGCTCGGATTCGGCTACGACGCCGTGCGCGCCCGCAATCCGCGCATCATTTATGCCCAGATCAAGGGATTTGGCAGCGACGGGCCGTACGCGCATTTTCCGGCGTTCGACGCGATTGGCCAGGCGACGGGCGGGACGCTCAGCATCACCGGCGAACCGGACGGCCCGCCGCTGCACGCCGGCACGAACATCGCCGACAGCGGCGCCGGTTATCACTGTGCGATCGGCATTTTGGCGGCGCTCTACCAGCGGACCGTCACCGGCGAGGGTCAACGCGTCGAGGTAGCGATGCAGGACGTTATGATCAATTTCAACCGTTCGGCGTGGGCGCGGCAGCTCATGACTGGCGAGGAAGCGCCGCGCGTCGGCAACGAAATGCCGATGGCGCCCGTCGCGCCCTGCAATGTCTATCCTTGTAAACCGGGCGGCAAAAACGATTACGTCTTCATCTACACGTCGCGCTGGCCGGGCAGTCCGCAGTGGCGGAAACTGCTCGAAGTCATCGGGCGGACCGATCTGGCGGACGATCCGCGGTTTGCGACGCCGGAGTCGCGCTACGAGCATCGCCGCGAAATCGACGAGATCATCAGCGCTTGGACGCGCGAACGAACCAAGCGGGAGGCGATGGAACTGCTCGGCTCCGCAGGCGTTCCGGCGGGCGCGGTGTTCAGCACGCTCGACCTAACGAACGACGAGTATTTGCGCAAACGCGGCACGATCGTAACGATCCGCCATCCGGTGCGCGGGGAGTTGACGTTTCCCGGCAATTCCATCCGTCTGTCGGCGTCGTTCGTGCCGATCGAGCCGGCGCCGCTATTGGGGCAGCATAACGAGGAAATTTATCGAGACATGCTTGGTCTCGATGACCGGGAGCTCGAAGCTTTGCGACGCGAAGGGGTCATCTGAACGTTGGGCGGAACGACGCAGAACGTCGCGCTGTATCGGATTGCGCTTCCGACGCCGTACGCCGTCGGCGACGCGAACGTTTATCTGCTCGAAGAGAACGGACGGCTGACGCTGATCGACGCGGGCGCCGACACGGACGAATGCTGGGATGCGTTCGTCCGGGCGCTCGCAGGATTCGGGTTTGTGCCGTCCGACATTTCGCAGGTTTGGCTGACGCACACGCATCCCGACCACGTCGGCCTGATCGGCAGGCTGACGGCCGTCCGCGATATTCCTGTTTTCGTTCATCCGAAAGGTATTCCGTCTTTGACGTGGGACGAAGCGTTTCACCGGATGCGGATCCGCTTTTTTGAGCGTCTGTATCGTGAGATGGGCTGCGGGGAGGCGGGTGAGCGGCAGGTCGGGCGGATGGAAGAGACGTTGAAGCGACGCCTGAAGGAGTCTCGGGTGCCGAAGGATCGGGTACGGCCGTTTCCGGACGGTCGGCTTTCGCCGAGTGTCGAGTTATTGGAAACGCCCGGCCATGCGCCCGATCACGTCGCGTTCCGGCTGGCGGAGTCGCGGAGGCTCATTGCCGGCGATCTGCTGCTTCCCCGCGTCTCGAGTAACGCGTTCGTCGAACCCGACGCCAACGGCAACCGGATTTTATCGCTGGTCGAATATGTTCGGTCGCTGGAAGCGTGCGTTGCACTCGACGTGTTGCGCGTCGAACCCGGGCACGGCGAGCCGGTCGAAAATCCGCGCGAGTTGGCGCTCTACCGGCTTCGACGGATCGGCGAAAAGGCGGAGGCCGTCCGTTCGTTGGTGGCGCAAGGGATTGCGACGGCGAACGAGATCGCGCTCAGGCTTTATCCGGCGCAATACGAGACTCAATTTTTCGCCGTGATGTCGGAAGTGGTGGGATTGTTGGATTATCTGGAGTTTCATCGGTTGGTCGAAAAAGAGTTTCGGGAAGGTGTTTGGTTCTATTCCTGTTCTCTCTAGGTGGGTTTCGTGAGTCTTTCCGAAAAGATCCGACCGGTCGATCCGGATGTTGTTTCGCACGTGCGGGCCGCCGGATGGCCGGTCGGATTTTTTTCCAGTCGACAAGCTGACGAGCTCAAGGATTCAGGTAAAGATTTAATTTGATTGTGTAGGATTTAATAGAATTGTGAGGAACAAAATTATAATTCAATGTAGATGCATAGACACAGAACCGTAACAATAGGGTTAAGGAGGGTAGAAATGAGTTGGAAGAGATGGCCCACGTCAAATCGTTGAGTCCCAGGGAAAAAGAAGTAGCCCTGTTGATCGCCCGAGGGTATAAAGACGAAGAAATCTCCAAAACTCTGTACATCAGTCGGCGGAGAGTCGGCGAAATCATTTACGCCATCAAAAACAAATGGCAAGTCCGGTCCAGGGTGGAGATCGGCATTATGGTCTATCGTCTCGGTTGGCTGGTCTTAGATGAGATGCGGATGGAAGGATGATGAAATTGAATTCGAAGAAGAAAAAACCGTTCGTGAACCCGCTTTTGACAGGTTTGCTCGCAGCGGTAGTGATGTGGGGGACTTTTGAGATACCGGCGGGAGCCGAGCAGACGCAATCTGCGGTGAGCGATCGCTCTTTGGTCGTTTTTAAATCCGGCCGCATCCCCAACGGCGTAGTCGAGGCTCTTTTGGCCCGTTCAGGCGTCAAGGTGACGGCAATCCCGGACATTGGGGTTGTGGCGGTGAAATCGGAAACACCTGGGAAAGGAGAGTCAATAAAAGAATTTCTTTTTTCGCGGTTCGGCCGGGACATCGAAGTCGTGGGGGAGGATTTTGTCCTAACCCTGAAACATGATCTCAACCGGCCGGTGGGGGAAATGTTATCTCTATCGTCGGTGAGGTTTGCGCTTGAAGATGTCGCTAAAAAAGCGGGTGCAAAGACCGATGAAAGCGATGTCGCCGCTGCTCCGGCGGTAGACGTCTCGAAGGCAGTTCTTTACCAACAATGGGGATGGGATATCCGGCAAGTGACCGGAAACGGAAAGAGCTTCGAAATCCAACCGGGCAACCCCCAAGTCAAAGTAGCAGTAATCGACAGCGGCATTGATCCCAACCACCCCGATCTCAAAAACAATTTGGTGTCTACTGGTCGCTCTTTTGTGCCGGGCGACCCCAGCACCGCCGATGATTTTGGCCACGGCACGATGGTGGCAGGAACCATCGCTGCCAACGGCCTGCTTCTCGGCGTGGGACCCCGTCTGGGCCTGATTCCGTACCGGGTCTTTCAGAACGGTGATGCTGATTCGAATTGGGTGATTCAGGCGATCATTCAGGCGGTCAAAGACGGAGTCGACGTGATTAACCTCAGCCTGGGCACTTATAAATCCCTGAAAAATCCGTCGGACAAGGCTGTCCTCTTGGCTTATGAAAAAGCTGTGGCCTACGCTCTCGCCAACGGAGTCATGGTGGTCGCCTCCTCGGGCACCGACGGGTTGGATATCGGCAATCCGGCCGTTCTGGCCGCTCAGCGGGGGCAGCCCGGCGACCTTCAAGTTCATGCTCCGGGAGGGTTGCCCGGTGTTCTCACCGTGGCGGCCACGAACCGGGATCAGGGTCGGGCTTTTTACTCGAACTACGGATGGAATGTCGACATCGCTGCACCAGGCGGGGATTTTGGCCCCTTATGGGAGCAACAACTCATCGCGGATGTCCGTTACATGTGTTTGGTGACTTACCCGACGAATCTGCCCCAAACCCCTCTGAGTCAGTGGGCCGGGCTTCCAAAAGGATATGAATGGATGATTGGTACCAGTTTGGCGGCGCCGAAGGTGGCAGCGGCGGCTGCGCTGGTCATTGCACAAGAGAAGGAGAAATGGAAGAAAGTAGGTTATCCTGCCGGGGTGAAGCTGAGAAACGCTCTGCGGGTGCGGGACATCCTTGAAAAATCGGCGGTAGACATCGGTCCCACTGGCCGAGATTCACAGTTTGGCGTAGGACTTCTGGATGTAGTCAGAGCTCTGCAAGCCGTGCGCTGAATTTTCAGACAGCAAAGGAGGATAAATATGTCCGTATCATGGGAAACAGACGGCATTACGCCGCCTTGGTGGTGGCGGGCTTGTTCGCTGCGGGAGCGACGGGATCTTCTTGCGAATTTGGGCCTTCTTTCAGCTTTGGAGCAGGGGGAACGGGAATTGGTGGAACAGTGGCGGAAGCAGGCCCTTTTGAAACAGGAGGAATTATTCCAAAAGCGTCTAGAAGCAGACGGCCTGGATGTAGAAACAATGGCCTCTTTGCTGTTTCTTTCGAAGAAGGGATCCGGCGATGGATTGCGATCCTCTCCGGTGAGGAAAACTCTGTTTGGGAATGCGGCCGATCCCGAGTGGGCGGTGGTCTTTCGTGAAGCGATGGGGCTTCTCGAGCAAGAAGAATCGGACGCCGTCCAGTGTCAGGGCTTGGACAAAGCTGTTCGCCCTTTTTTGCTTTTAGCTTTCCGGCGGTGGCGGGAGCGTTTCTTTTCGGATTCTGAAAACCCCTGGATTCGTTGGGATGCGGTGATTCAATCAGCTTTGGAAACGATGGCCGCGCAATTGGTTCAAATCGCTGCCCGAGCTTTGGTTTTGGAGTTAAACGTCTGCCGGCTGCGGGAACAGTTAGAAGGCGGGACGCCTCAGGAGCGCTACCGGTCCTTCCTCCGGCTGCTTCAAGATCCCCGGTGGCTGTCCGGTTTTTACGACGAATACGTCGTGTTGGCCAGACTGTTGACAGTGCGTACCCAATTTTATATTCGTCACGTGACCGAAGTTTTGGAACGGTTTTTGGCGGACCGAGAAATTTTGTTGGATGCGTTGAATCTGGATCGCTCGCCGCTAGTTGAGATTCGCCCGGGGCTAGGGGATTCCCACCTGCAAGGGCGGACAGTAACCCGTCTCCGATTTGCATCGGGGAGGGTGATCCTGTATAAACCCCGGTCCTTGGCGGGGGCAGTTCAGGTTCAGCGTCTGCTCACCTGGGTCAACGGCAAGGGATTTAAACCCGCCTTGATGACCCTCCCTATTGTAGACAGGGGGCTGTATGGATGGGAACCGTTCATCGAAGCGATTCCTTGCGCCGGTGAGGAGGAAATACGGCGGTTTTACCGACGGATCGGCGCCTTGACGGCGGTGGTCTACGCCATACGTGGCCAAGACTTTCACTTTGAAAATCTCATTGCCTGCGGAGAACATCCGGTTCTCGTGGACTGGGAAGCGATCTTCGTGAACCGGCCGCCTTATTCGTTCACCGATACCGCTGAAGTTCGGGCAAAACAACAAATAGTAGATTCTGTGCTGGGCACTGGCCTCCTCCCTCTCCTGTTGGTTCAGACGGTCGACGGGGCCGGGGTGGAGTTGAGCGGGTTGGGGGGCCGGGAACAGATGTTACCTCGTCCAGTCCTTCAAGTAGAAAATGAAGGGACGGACGAAATGCGTTTTGTCCGCAAGCCCAAAAGCATGGAAGCGGCCGTGAACCGTCCTTGGATAATAGGGCCTGAAGGGCCGGTGTACATGGAGGCGATCGATTTTGCGGAGGAAATCGTCGCCGGGTTTCGAGAGACCTGTGAAATTTTGATCACCCATCGAGAGGAGCTGCTAGCTCTAAATGGGCTGCTGGCAGGGTTCCGAGAAGTACCGGTAAGGGTTTTGGTCCGGGCCACGCAACATTACGCGAACTTTCTATTGGAATCTTGGCATCCGGATTATCTGAGGGATGCCTTAGATCGGGAAAAGCTCGTAGACCGGCTATGGTATGCGCCGGTGGACTCCAGGTTTGTACTCGCTGAACGGGACGATATAATGGAGGGGGATGTCCCGTATTTTACAACTATGCCAATATCGAAGGACGTATCGGACGGGCGGGGAAGAAGAATTCCGGACGTATTTGCCAAGTCAGGATTTGAACAAGTCGAGGAACGGCTCCGGAATCTCACCATCCAGGAAGTCAACCTGCAGAGCGATTGGATTCGTTTTTCCCTCGTTGCCCTCCGTGATCGGGAGGAGTCGGTTTCGGCCGGCCGTGGTCTGCCGGAGGAGATTCAACATGTTTCCGTCGATACCGGGGTGTTTGTCGAGGAGGCCTCTACGATCGGCCGTTATCTGGTGGAGAGAGCGATCTGGGGGCCGGATCGGAGAGATTGCACCTGGATCGGGGCGGGTGTCAATCACCGTGGGCAGTGGAGTGTGGCTTCCATGGATGCCGGGTTATATAACGGGGTGGCCGGTGTTGCCCTTTTCCTCGGCTATCTCGGGTGGGTGACCGATAACGAAACCTTTCGACAGACTGCCCGGGCGGCAATGGAAACCGCTCTGCAAAAAGCAGTCTTTCTTACCAAATTTCCTTCCGCCTTTTTTGGTTTGGGATCGGTGCTGTATGTCCTCTCTCACCTGGGCCCGATTCTCGGCGAACCGCAATGGCTGGAGGGGATGGAGGAGATCGTTCGCTTGATGGGCCGGGCGGTCGAAGAAGACCGGTATTACGACCTCCTTTCCGGCGGTGCGGGGGTGATCCACGTCCTGTTGAACGTGTATGAGCAATTCGGTCTGCCTGCAGCCCTCGAAGTGGCCTCTGCTTACGGCGACCATTTGTCCAAAAATCGTCGGGCGAGCGGAGAAGGAGCCGCATGGTTCGGAGAGGGAAAAACTGATCGGGGATTGGCGGGAATGGCTCATGGCGTTGCGGGAATTGCTTGGGCACTCTTGCGTTTGGCGGCGGCTACCGGAAAAGAGGAATACCGGCGAGCGGCGGAAGAAGGACTAGCATATGAACGCTCCTTGTTTCATCCCGAAAAAGGCAATTGGGAAGATCGGCGATTCGCAGGAGAAAAAGCTTTCTCTTCAATGGCTTGGTGTCACGGAGCCCCAGGGATTGGCCTTAGCCGCCTTCTGTCCTGGGATTACGTTCCTCCTTCCCGACGAGCGATGATGGCGGAAGAGATTCAGGCCGCGGTATCCGCTGTCCTCAGTCGGGGGCTGGGCCGCAGCCATTGCCTATGTCACGGAGATTTGGGCCAAGCGGAGTTCCTCCTTCAGGCCGGTCGCCGATTGGGCAATCCCGACTTAGTGGCGAAGGCAAAGCGGATCGGGATTCAGGTAATGGAAGAAAAAAAGAGGACGGGAAACTATCGTTTAGGAACGCCTCAGGGACTCCCCAGTGCGGGTATGTGGTTGGGGGAGGCCGGGATCGGATATCAATTTCTTCGTTTGGCTCATCCGGATCGAATTCCGTCGGTCATGTCCTTAGAGCGTGCGAGGATCCAATAAGGAGGGGAGAGGAGAGGAAACATGAAGCGGAAAGGCCATAGGCTTTTTTTTGATTACCTTGCAGCATGTCTTCAAGGTATCGCGGGACTCGTCCTGATTTGGGCGTTTCATGTTCCATGGAGCGCGCTTTTGGATACGGGAAGTCCCTGGAAAATATTTGGTCTTGGAACGATTGCGGCGTTTGCGAACATATCATTTTTATGGTTAATATATAAATTATTTCCAAAAGTTTTTGTGAATCTCGATAAGGAAAACCAAACTCTTGCCGTTTATTTAACTCAACTGAGTCATGTCCATCTCTTTTCCCTCATGGCATTGACTTCTGTAGCAGAAGAAATTTTTTTTCGTGCGTTCATCCAAACGCTATTGATTCAATGGTGGTCTTCGGTTCCGCTGGGAATAGGGGGAGCCGCAGCAATCTTTACAGCGTTGCATGTTCGATTTTTCAAGACACCTGGTCTTTTGTTGTCAGGTTTTATGGTTGGATTATCTACAGGTTTTCTTTTTTGGTACACAGGTAATATTTGGGCGTCGGTTTGGGGGCATTTTCTATACAATGTTTTACTTGTTATTATAAGCAATATTTTAATAGAAAAGAGGAAACTTGTTGATCGAGAAGCAGTGAGTGGAACGCTCCCGGGTCGGACCGAATTCGTCGGAGAGACAAAGGATGTGCCCAACAATCATTTAAATTTGAAACGGGACTGGAAAAATCAATGGAGTCGTTTCGTTGTAGGCTTTATGGTCGGACTTGTGATCACGATCGCCGTCCTTGTTTGGCTCACGCGATAGGTCTTGCATCCTAAAATCCGCTATTTTGCGAAGTACCGCCGGGTGAGCGGCCTCGCTACGATTAAGGTAGGGGAGGGGGGCGACCCCGAACCTGCACAACGTATTCGGAAAGGAGGCGATTGGAAGTGACCCGAGAAGCCGTTGTTCAAGCCTGGAAGAATCCGGAGGCCCGTGCGGCTGCGACAGAACTGCCGGCTCACCCTGCAGGACCTGCTTTGGTCGAGCTTGGAGACGAGACTTTGCAGGAAATCATCGGGCGCGGAGACGTTCAGGCGGAGACAACCCCCTTTTGCGTGGGCTTTGCGGTAGGATTGAGCATCGGCGTCGTTTTATCCGTTGTAAAGTGTTAAATGACTCGATCTATTTCTATTTAAGGAGGGATTCTCGTGGAAAGTGAACAAATCATTCTTGCGTGGAAAAATCCGTCGTATCGGGCTACCCGGGGGGCAGCGGTCGATCACCCGGCGGGTGAAGCGCTGATGGGAGTCGACGACGACGAATTGGCGCGCATCTATGGTGCGGGCGACGTGCAGGCGGAAACAACGCCCATTTGTGCAATCGCCGCCACGGTTGCCGCCAGTTCCGCTGCTTGCGCCGGTGTAGGCGTCGGCATTGCGGTCGGTGCGACGATCGTCTTGACGATCAAGCGTTGTTGAATCGGGAACGTCGAAAACCGAGAGGCGGTCCTCCTTTTCTTTGTTTCAGGGGGACGCCTTTTGGTTTTTACTCAAATCCTCGCGTCCCACTGCTAGACATGCCGCCAGCAGTGCGCCTCCCGCACACGTCGCATACACGGTCGGATACGATCCCAGATCGGCCACCGGTCCCATCGCGATGCCGCCCAGGGCGACGCCGAGGTCCGCGGAGGCGATGAACAGTCCGAGCAGCACGTTGCGCGCAGTGTTTGGAAGCTCAAACGTCAGATGTGTCATCAGCGTCGGATACAAAAGCGCTTGTGCGATCCCCATCAAAACGGCGGCTGAATAGAAACCGAACGGCCCCGTCCAGCCCGCAAGCGCCAAAAGACAAGACGCTGCGGCGACCAGCGAGAGCAGTCCGGCGATCAGCCGCCCCGGCCATCGTCCGCCGGAAGGAATCCGTTTTCGCCAAACAAATCGGACCGTCACGACCGTAGCGGCCTGTAGCGCCAAAAATATTCCTGCGTCGTATTCGCCTAACTGCGCTGCGTAAAGCGGAATAAAGGCGGACACCGCTCCGAATGCGACAGAGGCTGCGAGCATCGAAAAGCTGCAAACGAGAAAATCCGGATTCCCCAAAGCGCGCAACCGTTGCGACCGATGATTCGTCCCGTCGTCGCGCGAAAGCGTTTCCCCGGCGCCTTGCAAATGCGGGACGGCCACATAACCGACCGTTCCGACGGCGGCCATAAGCGCGAACATCACGCCGGCGTAAAGGAATGTTTCACCGATTTCCCAGATGCGGATTCCGGCGACCGGCATCACGACGGCGGGCGCGTACGTGCTCAGCGAATAGAGCGATACGCCGTGCGCCCTCCGGTGTTCCGGAAGCGCGTCGATCATGCCGATTTGCAGCGCCATGGAAAAACAGGCCGTGCAGCCGCCTTGCAGCAGCCGGACGGCCAGCAGGCCGGCCGGATCTGCGAACGGAAACACCGCCATCACCGGCATATAGGCGATCAGCGTCGCGCGCAAAAGCGGCCCGGCGCCGTACCGCCGCACGAGATATCCGGCCCAGGGACGGGCGACCATACAGGCGAGCATGTAGGCGCCCGTCACGATGCCGGTCGTCGCGTTGCTCGCTCCCGTCGAGGCCGTCTGTAAAGGGACCGTCACATGGGTGACCGCATTGGCGCTGAAAAACAGAAACGTCAGCAGATAAAGAAGTTTGAATGATCTCGGTTCCAGCCGGTCCGACTTCAAGACGACGCCCCCTGACGATGATGCATGTCCGCCACACCTTTCGTCATCTTTGCCTCTTCTCTGATGATTTCGGCGTTGACGGCAAGAGTCGATTCCGGTACTCCCAGCGAGTTGATCAAATCCGGCTGATAGTTGGCGACGTCGCGCGGACGTTCCGACCACGGGCGCAAGCGCTGGGCCATGGCGCGGACGTCGTCGATTCCGGCGTCGTATGGAAATACTGGTCCTTTCATCCAGCCGTCGTTGAACAGCGTGTGGACGTAGCGTTCGCCGCCGTCGGCGATCATGCAGACGACGAACTGATCGGGTTCTATTTCCAGGGCGATGCGAAGCGCAACAAGCGCACAGGCGGTCGGCCTTTGCGGCTGTGCTTGACGAATAAAAAACACAATAATATACTTCTTAATCGTAATAATTACGATTAAGGACAAGGCGGGTGAACGCGGGTGAGGCAAACTTTCGATTGCCTGATTGTCGGAGGCGGCGCCGCAGGTATCGGCATGGGGTGCGTACTTCAGGACCTGAATGTCGATTTCAGTATACTGGAAAGAGGAGAAATAGGAACTTCTTTCCTGTTATGGCCCAAGGAAATGCGCATGATCACGCCTTCTTTCACAAGCAACGCTTTCGGCATGTTGGATCTGAACGCGATCGCCCTGCAGACGTCTCCCGCTTATACGTTGGGAACGGAGCATCCTTCCGGTGAAGAATATGCCCGTTATTTGCAGGCGGTAGCCGATTACAGAAAACTTCCGGTGCAAACGGGAATCGACGTGACGGCCGTTCGACCCGTGAAAGACGGTTTCGAACTGGAAACGTCGCGCGGAACATGGTTCAGCCGTTTCGTCGTCTGGGCCGCCGGAGAGTTTCAGTATCCGAAGATGGACGGATTTCCGGGAGCGGAGTATTGCGTTCACAGCAGCCTGGTCCGGGAATGGAGCGAACTTGAAGGTGAAGAAAGGGTCGTGATCGGCGGTTTTGAAAGCGGAGCGGACGCGGCCTTCCATTTGAGCAGACTCGGGAAAAAAGTCACCGTCATCGATCGCGTCGATCGATGGACGAACAAGAGAAGCAGTGATCCGAGCGTCGAATTGTCTCCGTTTACGAAAGACCGCTTAAGGGAAATCGCCCGGGGACGCATTTGTTGGCTGGCCGGTTACGAGGTTTATAAAGTCAAAGTTTCCGTAAAAGAAGGGTATCTCGTCTACTGCAAGAACACATCCGGGGTACGACGACGCATCGTGACGAGGCATCCGCCGATTCTCGCGACCGGATTCAAAGGTAGCCTCGAACTGGTTCGGCACCTGTTTGAACAAGGGTCCCGGGGCGAGATTCTGCTCAATGAACGCGACGAGTCGACCGTTACTCCGGGATTGTTCGTTTCGGGGCCGGGCGTCACGCATGAAAATCAGAAGTTCTGTTTCATTTGTAAATTCCGGCAACGTTTCGCCATCATCGCCGAAACGATTGCGGAGCGGTTGGGACGAGATACGGCCGTTCTGGAGGAATACCGGAAGCGGGGGATGATGCTCTGCGATTTGTCCTGTTGCGAGGAGGACTGCAAATGCTGACCGAAGCCTGCACGATGTGCGGGTGGCAGGTCGGCGAATGAACTGGACAGATTTTTTGCCGATCTGGCAGGAAAAATGCGGGTACGCGTCGAATGGTGATGATCATGACCATTCAGCAAACTTTTCTCTAATTCGAGTGGATATGGTTCAAATCAAAGCACAGAAAAAATCAGAGCAATTTATCGTCAAGAATCTTCAGCGCGTGAAGCGGTTAGAAGGCATTTTCCTTGCTTTTTGAAGTCGGTCTACAACGTTAATGGTTCGAAACACATACATATTTTGGCCGGGAGGGACAAAAAGATTGTCGCATCAGAGTTCTGAACAGCAGGACATCATCAAATTGAAACTGACCGCTATTTTCCGTTATCTTCAGGCCCTAGATCAGTTGCGAAATCCTGTTGAAAGGAATATTGAGGATCAGCTCTGGAAACTGTGGTTGCGGGATCTTCCAAATCACCCCGCAGTTCAAAGGGGAATGGTTTCTTCTAACTCAGAGGAAAGCGAGGATTATCTTCTAAAAGTACGAAGGCCGAGGTTGACGGAAGCGCCCCGTCCTCCCCAGGAACTATTTGAGTGGCTAGAAGATGGATGGGAAAAAGTGGATGGGGTAGTGAGGATTCGTGAAGAACGCATTTTGAAAGATGATGAAGGAAAAGATGTAATGATTCGGTTTCAGGATGATACAGAGCGAGTAAAAGTTTACCAGAAATGGGTGGAAAAGCGGAATCGGTGGGTGGAATCAGAAAAACCTGCCCGTCAGGCGATGGATATCTTTGAAAGACTTTATGCGCTTCATTCTTGGATCGAAAGAGAATCGGAGCAGGTGGAGCTGGTCATTGGAGAAGGGATACTTAACTGGCCGAGAAAGGACGGAACGGACATATATCATCCTATACTTCTGCAACGAGTACAGTTATTGTTTGACCCATCTATACCGGAATTTACGATTATGAACACAGGAAATCCTCCTGAACTGTATAGTGCTTTGTTTCGCTCCATTAATGAAGTACCCGGCCAGTTACTATCGGAGTCAATCCAGGATTTAGAAAAAAATCAATATCATCCTTTAGGAGGAGAGGAAACCACCCAATTCTTAAAGGAGTTCGTACTGCGTTTGTCCCCTATCCATGGAAAGTTTATCGAGAAGAAAGATGATTCGATATCACTAATGGCTCCTACCATTAGACGGGATCCTGTGATTTTTTTGCGTAAGCGTAATCTCGGATTTGCAGCGGCGTTAGAAGCAATTCTCAAAGATATACAGGAAAGGAATATTTTTCCAGAATCTTTAGTCAATATGATTGGGATCAATACCGAAAGGGATCATGGTTCCCAAAAAGAAAACTCTTATTCATTTGATGTAAACGGTGAAGATGAGCATGTGCTGTTGTGTAAAGAGGCCAATGCTGAACAACTTGAAATTGCACGGAGATTGGAAAAATACGGATCCGTATTGGTGCAGGGACCTCCCGGTACAGGCAAAACGCACACGATTGCTAACTTGTTGGGGCATTTGCTTGCTCAAGGGAAAAGCGTGCTAGTTACTAGCCATACCTCCAAAGCGCTGAGAGTTTTGAGGGATAAAGTGATAGAACCGCTTCAACCTCTTTGCGTAAGTGTTTTGGACAACGACACGGAGAGTCAGCGGCAGTTGGAAAGTTCGGTGGATGCCATCACCGAGCGGCTTTCGTCTCTCGATGCCGATAATTTGGAGCGCGAAGCGAACAGTTTGATGAAACAGCGAAAAGATCTTCTAAGAGAATTGAGGGAAACCAGAGAAAAGCTAAAACAAGCAAGACAGGATGAATATCGGAAGATCATTCTCGCAGGAGAAGAATATGATCCATCCCAAGCGGCACGGTATGTTGTGGAGAATCAAGAAAAGGATTCTTGGATTCCGTCACCGGTGGCGTTTGGTGAACCTCTTCCATTAAGCCATGAAGAATTGGTTGAACTTTATTATACAAACACCGCATGGACTGGGGAAGAAGAAAGGGAACTTGGGAATACTTTTCCAAACACGCAAGAATTGCTTCATCCATCTGATTTTGAAAGATTAGTTCAGGAAAGAGCAAGACTAGCAGAGCAAAATCTAGGTTATCGGACGGATTTATGGCAAGAGATGCCTCCGGACGTTCTGCCGGATCATCTTTTAGATTTAATGAATCGCTTGAAACAAGCTGTTCAACCCTTGCTCGATGAATCGGAGTGGCGGATGAGAGTTTTTTTTGCGGGATTCGAAGGAGGAACTGAACAAAAGATATGGGAGGAATTAATCGAGGAGATAAATGAAACTTATAATTTTCATAAAAAAATTAAGTCAAAACTATTGAGATATAATATTGATATTTCCTATATGTTGTGTAATGAAGAGACAATCTATTTGTTTGATAAAATTATTTCATACCTAGAAAAAAGAGGGAAATTGGGATTACTAAAGCTCCTAGTTAATCCATCATGGAAGAAAATTATAAAAAATGTAAAAGTGGATGGGGCGAGTCCTGCTAAGAAGGAACATTTTGAGGCATTATCAGATTACATCCGTTTAGAGGTTGCTCGAACAAAATTAATATCAAGGTGGGAAAGGCAAATAACTTCCATAGGAGGGCCTGCTGTAAATGAATTGGGGCGTGAGCCCGAAGAAGTGGGACGTTATTTTGCTGAACAAATTTCGCAATGTTTGAATTGGTACCAAAAAATCTGGATCCCCTTAGAATCTGAAATAAGACGGTTTGGGTTACAATGGGATGTTTTAATTCAGGAGATCCCTCTCAAAATGGTTGCTCATTCAGAGTTGATCAGAATTAGAGAGATTGTTTTAGATAAACTCCCGCTTATTGTTCAATCCCAATGTAACAGATTGAAATGGTCTTCAATTGAAAAACAACTAAACGATTTACGGGAAACGCTGAAGACTGCATTGTCCCGTGCCGGCGAGTCGGACGTTGTGAATCGATTGTATGAAGCGGTTAAGGAGCTTGATGTTGAAGGTTATCGGACCGCTTACGAAAATCTTATAGCATTATTGAATAAAGTTCCTTTATTTGAGAGAAGAAAAAAGTTAATAGAAATATTAGAAAGATCTGCGCCTGTATGGGCTGAGCAAATTAGAAACCGTGAAGGAATTCATGGAAGAGGGAATCTTCCTGGAAACCCGGATTCAGCTTGGCTTTGGAGACAACTTCATGATGAGTTAGAACGTAGGTCAAAAGTTTCTATGGAAGAATTGCAAGATAAAATTGTCTATTTGAGTGAGAAGTTACGACAGCTTACGGGAATTTTGGTGGAAAAGAAAGCATGGACCGCCCAAATTCGAAAAACATCCCTGGAGCAACGACAAGCTTTACAAGGTTGGAAAAGTATAACAAAGAAAATAGGAAAAGGAACTGGAAAGAGGGTTCCTTATCTTTTAGCGGAAGCTAGGAGATTAATGCCTATTTGCCAGACTGCAGTTCCTGTCTGGATTATGCCTATAAGCAGGGTGGTGGAAAATTTTGATCCCAGAAGAAACCAATTTGATGTGCTTATTATTGACGAGGCCAGCCAGTCGGATGTCATGGCGTTGACCGTATTTTATCTTGCAAAACAAGTTGTGGTCGTTGGAGACGATCAGCAAGTCAGTCCGGAAGCGATAGGTCAAAATTATGATCAAATTAGACAATTAATAGAAATTCATCTGAAAGGAATACCTCATTCCGCATTGTTCGATCCTATAAACTCAGTATACGATCTGGCCAAGGTGTTTTTCCCAGGAATAGTTCAATTGCGTGAGCATTTTCGTTGTGTTCCTGAGATCATCCAGTTTAGTAATTATTTGTCTTATGACGGAAGAATTCTTCCTCTTCGTGACCCCAGTAATGTGAAACGAAGACCGTTTACCGTTGCATACCGCATCGAATCGGCGGTATCTGACTCAAAGGTAAACGAACAGGAAGCTTTGCACGTCGCCTCTTTGTTGGTAGCGGCTTCGATGCAGCCTGAATATGCGGATGCTACTTTTGGAGTTATCTCGATGGTTGGTGAAGAACAGGCGCTTCGCATCGAAGCACTGTTGCGTAAGCACATGAGTCCTACTGAATTCAAACGTCGGGCTATTCGATGCGGCACCTCCGCCCAGTTTCAGGGGGATGAGCGGGATGTCATTTTTCTGAGCATCGTCGATACCCCCAAAGGGGATGGCCCTCTGGTCAAGCGTGTGGATGACAGATTTAAGAAAAGATTCAATGTGGCCGCCAGTCGGGCGCGCGATCAAATGTGGGTTGTCTACTCGTTGGATCCGGAGCTTGATCTTAAAGAAGACGACTTGCGAAGAAAGTTAATTTTACATGCTAAGAACCCTTATGCATTATCGGAAATTATATCTGAACTGGAAAAACAAGCAGAATCCGAATTTGAGAAATTGGTAATGCAGCGTTTAGTTCAGGCCGGATATCGTGTTATTCCACAATGGCGGGTGGGAGCCTACAGAATTGATATGGTGGTCGAAGGAGGAGGTAAGCGACTTGCAGTAGAATGTGACGGTGACAAGTGGCATACCTTCGACCAAATTGGATATGATATGGCCCGGCAAGCTCTATTAGAACGATTGGGATGGAGGTTTGTTCGGATTCGCGGAAGTGAATTTTTTAGAAATCCAGAAAAAGCAATGCAACCTGTTTTTGAGAAATTGAAGAAGTTAGATATCCCGCCAGAAGGATTTGGGATTCAGAACAATAAATCTATTGATGGAGAAGAACTTAAAGAGAGAATCATTAGAAAAGCGGATGAATTGCGTAGAAAATGGGCGGGAATGAAATGAAGTGGGATAAGCTCAGAGCAAGAGAAATTTAAATCGGCAGAAGATACTGTTAAATTTAGATAATCGTTTGAAAGGAGGTACACTGTGGATTATAGAAGGAATGGAGTTAGCCCCGATTGTAAAAGAGTTATCACAAAAAGGAATCTCATTTACATATTCAAGAAGTGGGGGAAGAGCGACAAATAACCAACAGGCATGGTTCAGTCGTTACAAAGGTGATTGAAAGCCCAAAAGGAAGTCTTTTTATTTTGCCTGCATAATTCCTCCCCTTTTCGGGAACAGTTTACCCGATCCTTCCCGAAAAGGAGATCCTCTTCCCATGCGTTCGCTGATCATCGGCATCGACGTCGGATCGACGACAGTCAAGGCGACGGCGGTCGACCCGGACACGCTGGAGATCCGCTGGTCCGACTACCAGCGCCACCACACGAAACAGGCGGAAAAGACGCTCGAATTTCTGGAAACGATCGAAGCGCGGTTTCCCGACATCCCGCGCGACCGCATCCGCGTGTTCATCACCGGTTCGGGCGGCGGTCCGCTGGCCGACGCGATCGGCGCCAAGTTTGTTCAAGAAGTCAACGCCGTCACGATGGCGGTCGAACGGCTGCATCCCGACGTCGGCAGCGTTGTCGAGCTCGGCGGCCAGGACGCGAAAATCATCATTTTCAAGCCGAACGACAAAACCGGCGACAAGCAAGCGATCACTTCGATGAACGACAAATGCGCCTCCGGCACGGGCGCCACGATCGACAAGTGCATGATCAAGGTCGGCATGCCCGCCGAGGAAGTCGCGCGCCTCCGGTTCGACGACCGCCGCCTCCACCACGTGGCCGCCAAATGCGGCGTGTTCGCCGAGACCGACATCGTCAACCTGGTCAAAAGCGGCATTCCCGCCCCCGAAATCATGTGCTCGCTCGCCGACGCGATCGTGATGCAGAACCTGTCGGTGCTCACGCGCGGCCATACGCTGCGCCATCGCGTCCTGTTGCTCGGCGGGCCGAACACGTACCTGCCGTTTCTCCAGGACTGCTGGCGCAAGCGCATTCCCGAAACGTGGCGCGACCGCGGCTACGACTATCCGCGCGACGTGCCGGTCGAAGAGCTCATTTTCGTGCCCGAACATTCCCAGTATTACGCCGCCTATGGAGCCGTCGTCTACGGCCTGCACGAGCCGGCGGAAGCGGGGCGCTACAAGGGGACGGAAGAGCTGAAAGCGTTCATCGCCTACGGCCGCAAGGCGCGCCTCGGGGAAAAAGCCGGCCCGCCGCTCGTCCGCAGCGCCGAAGAGCTGGAGGAGTTCCGCCGCCGCTATACCGTGCCGCCGTTTACGCCTGCCGAATTCCGGCGCGGCGAGGTCGTCCGCGCGGCGATCGGCGTCGACGGCGGTTCGACGTCGTCGAAGGCGGTGCTGCTCGACGAATCCGGCCGCGTGCTGCTGAAAGAGTACCAGCTGTCCAAAGGCAACCCGCTCGAGGACACCAAAGAAATGTTGCGCCGCATCCGCGACCGCGTCGAAAGCCGCGGCGCCCGGCTCGACGTCGTCGGCTTCGGCGCGACCGGCTACGCGGCGGACATTCTCGAAAAAACGCTGAAAGCCGACGTCAACATCGTCGAGACGGTCGCGCACATGATGAGCGCGGTCAGCCGGTTCGGCGACGTCGACGTCATCTGCGACATCGGCGGGCAGGACATCAAGGTGCTGTTTTTGAAAAACGGCGAAATCCGCAATTTCCGCCTGTCCAACCAATGTTCCGCCGGCAACGGCATGCTGCTGCAGGCGATGGCCGACCAGTTCGGCATTCCGGTGCGCGAATACGCCGAGGCCGCGTTCAGGGCGGAGCTGTCGCCGAAATTTTCGTACGGCTGCGCCGTTTTTCTCGACGCCGACCGGGTCAATTTCCAGAAGGAAGGTTTCTCCAAAGAAGAAATGCTGGCCGGTCTCGCGCTCGTGCTGCCGAAAAACGTCTGGCAATACGTCGTCCAGATTCCGCGGCTGGCCGAGCTCGGACGCAGGTTCGTCCTGCAGGGCGGCACGCAGTACAACCTGGCCGCGGTCAAGGCGCAGGTCGACTACATCCGCGAGCGCGTGCCGGACGCCGAAATTTTCGTGCACCCCCATCCCGGCGAAGCCGGCGCGATCGGCGCGGCGATGGAGGCGCTGCGCGTCGTCGGGCGTCGGGGCTATTCGACGTTCGTCGGCCTGGACGCCGCGATCGGCCTCACCTACACGACCCGCAACGACGAAACGACGCGCTGTTCGTTCTGCCCGAACCATTGCAGCAGGACGTTCATCGACGCGAAAACGCCGGACGGCGCGACCGCCCGGTACATTTCCGGCTTCAGCTGCGAAAAGGGCACGGTCGAGGACAAGGAAGCGATGATGCGCATCGTCCGGGAGCGCCAGGAGCTCAAAAAACGGTGCCCGAACCTCGTCGAGTACGAGGCGCGCCGGATGTTCCAGCATTTTTACGATCCGGAGCCGTTGCCCGGGCCGGAGACGATCGTCGAGGACGTCCGCGTGACGAAAGGGCTGTTCGGCGTCCGGCGCAAAACGTACCGGCGTCCGTTCGCCCGGTCGCCGGCGGAAGCCGCCGAGCGCCGAAGCCGCCTTCGAATCGGCATTCCGCGCGTGCTCAACATGTGGTCGACGGCGCCGTTTTGGCGGACGTATTTCGAGACGCTCGGCGTCGATCCGAAAAACGTCGTGTTCAGCGACTACACGAGCGAGGAACTGTGGCTGGAAGGCGGCAAGTACGGATCGATCGACCCGTGCTACCCGTCGAAAGTGGCGCAGGCGCACGTCCACAACCTGCTGTTCAAACACCACGCGCGGCAGCCGCTCGATTACATCGTGTTTCCGTGCATCACCCACATTCCGACGTATTTGCACAACGTGATGGATTCGACGAGCTGCCCGATCGTCCAGGGCGCGCCGAACGTCGTCAAAGCCGCGTTTACCAAGGAAACCGACTTTTTCGCAAACCGGGGCGTGACGTACCTGGACCCCGCGGTCAATTTCGCCGAGCCGAACCTGTTGAAACGCCAGATGTTCGAGGCGTTCGGCGAACCTTTGCGGGTGACGGAGGACGAAAGCGACTTCGCCGTCGACCAGGGGTGGAAGGCGCTGGAGATGTTCGAGGCGGAGATGCAGCGAAAAGGCCGCGAACTGCTCGAACAGGCCGAACGGGAGAACCGGATCGTCCTGCTCATGATCGGCCGTCCGTACCATTCCGACCCGGGGCTTCACCACGGCATTCCGGACGAATTCCAGGCGCTCGGCTACCCGATTTTGTCGATGCGGTCGATTCCGAAAGACGAAGCGTGGCTGCGGCGCTTTTTCCGGGAAGACCTCGAAAGCGGCCGGACCGCGTACGCGCTCGAAGTGTCGGACGTCTGGCCGGAAAATTTCAGCGCCAACAGCGTGCAGAAAGTGTGGGCCGCCAAATTCGCCGCGCGCCACCCGAACGTCGCGGTGCTCGATCTGTCCAGTTTCAAGTGCGGGCACGACGCGCCGACGTACGGGCTGATCGACGCGATCATCACGGCGGCCGGCACCCCGTATTCGGCGTTACACGACATCGACGCCAATAAGCCGGGCGGCTCGATCCAAATCCGCGTGAAAACGTACGCCCACACGCTGCGTCTGCACGAGGAACGACTTCAGGAACAATCCCGTGAAAAGGAGCGGATGACCGATGCCGTCGTCTCCTGAACGAAAAACATCCCACTGGTTCGATCCGGTGCCGAGGCGGTTTACCGCGCGGGAGCGCGATGCGGTGACCATTCTGTTCGGCGGGCTGACGCTCGCGCACGATTACCTGGTCGAGGGCGCGCTCAAAGGGCTCGGCTACCGGGTCAAGCATCTCGACTGCCCCGACAACGAATCGCTGCGGTACGGCAAGGAGTTCGGCAACCGCGGCCAGTGCAACCCGACGTATTTTACGGTCGGCAATCTGTTAAAATATTTGCATCACCTGCGCGACGTCGAGGGAAAATCCGTCGAGGAGATCGTCCGAAATTACGTGTTCGTCACGAGCGGTTCGTGCGGGCCGTGCCGGTTCGGCACGTACGTGACGGAATACCGCAAGGCGCTGCGCGACGCGGGGTTTGAAGGGTTTCGCGTGCTGCTTTTTCAGCAGACGGACGGGCTCAAGCAGGCGACCGGCGACGACTCCGCGCTGAAGCTCGACCCGCCGTTTTTCGTCGCGTTTCTGAAGGCGGTCGTGCTCGGCGACATTTTGAACGTGATCGGATACCGGTTGCGGCCGTACGAAGTCGAGCCCGGCGCGACCGACGCCGCGATCGAGCGGTGCAAGCGGCTGCTCTACGACGCGCTCAGCCGTCGGAAACCGCTTTTGCCCGCGTTGCTCCGGTGCCGGCGCGTTCTCGGCGGCATCCGCGTCGACCGCATGCGGGTGAAGCCGAAAGTGGCGGTGATCGGCGAATTTTGGGCGATGACGACCGAAGGGGACGGCAATTACCGTCTGCAACGTTTTCTGGAGGAAGAAGGCGCGGAAGTCGACATCCAGCCGGTGACGAACTGGATTCTGTACCTGATCTGGGCCGGCCGGTACGACACGAAACTGCGCATGGGGCTGCGCCGCGCCGACGGCGGCCGCAAGGGACTCGCCGACGTCAACCCGGTGATGCGCCTGCGCCTGCTGTGGGTCGCCGACCGGGCGCTTCGGCTGCTGTTTCAGACGTACGCGCGCGCGATGGGGCTGTACGGCTATCATTTGCCCGACATGGACAAAATCGCTGCAGTCGCGCACGAGCATTACAACAACCAACTGCGCGGCGGCGAGGGGCATATGGAGGTCGGCAAACTGATCCTGAACGTGGCCGAGCGCAAGGCGAACATGACGATTTCGGTGAAGCCGTTCGGATGCATGCCGTCGTCCGGCGTGTCCGACGGGGTGCAGTCGCTGATCACCGAAAAATATCCGGAAGCGATTTTTCTGCCGATCGAGACGACGGGCGACGGCGCGGTCAACGTCTACAGCCGCGTGCAGATGATGCTGTTCAAGGCGAAACGGGCGGCGCTCGCCGAGTTCGAGCGCGCGAAGGCGGAGACCGGCTTCGACGTCGCCGATGCGTCCGGCGCCCGGTCGGGCGTCCGGTCGGGTGTTCGGGCGGTGTTTCGGCGTCCGCTCTGTCGCGTACCCCATGTCGTCGCGTGCACGGCGGCCAATGCGGTGTACGCCGCCGCGGGACCGCGCTGGCTGCGCGGGCTGAAGGCGGTCGGGCGGCTGCGGCGGTGGCGGGACGCGCGCGCTGCGGTCGGGACGGAATGAGGTTTGCGGCCGTTTCATCGAAAACGGCGGTGCGGGTGTTTTTGCGGCTCTGATGGGCCGGCTTGGTCGAGGCGCTCATGGCGTAACGACGTCGGGCGCCGGCGCCGGTTCGTCGGGGCCGCGTTTTGTGTTTTTCCCGGCCGTTTCCTGCACGACGGCGTTTTGGTATGATGGATTTCGGGAAGAGGAGGAGAGTTTCGTGGCGCGGGGAAAAAGACAGCCGAAAGCCGAAACGGTGGAGCGGGCGTTGCAGGCGTTGCGGCAGGCGAAGGCGAGCCTTGAAATCGAAAACATGCGGTTGCCGGACGGAGCGGAACAGCTGATCGCCGACCGGCTGCTCGGGCGGATGTCCGAGCGGGACTTTCTCCGGCGGGCGCTGGAGCTGGCCGGCCGTGACTGAACAATCGCTGTATTGCTACCCGGGCACGGACGTGCTGATCAACATTCCGGATATCCGCGAGGCCGACCGGCTGGAAAGGTACGAAGCCGTCGTCACGACCGCCCGGCTGGCGGAGCTGATCATGCGGCCGGTGTCCGGCGCGTTCGACGCCGAACACCTGAAGGCGATCCATCGGCACGTGTTTCGCGACGTCTATCCGTTTGCCGGGGAATTCCGCAGGGAAAACATCGCCAAGGGCGGTTTTGTGTTCGCGCCGGTCCGGTTCCTGGAGCAGAGCCTTGCCGAAACGCTGGCGGCGCTCGCCCGGGAAAAACGGCTGGTCGGGCTGTCCGCCGACGCATTCGCCGAACGGGCCGCCCACTATCTGGCGGAACTGAACGTGCTGCATCCGTTCCGCGAAGGCAACGGCCGGACGCTGCGCGAATTCGTCCGCCAGCTCGCGCAAAACGCCGGCTTCGGCCTCGACTGGTCGCGGGAACGCCCGGAAGCCGTGCTCGAAGCGTCAATCCGCTCCAAGACGGATCTCCGGGACTTGACCCGCGTCGTGCGGAAATGCCTGACGGAGGCGGCGGACTGACCGCCTGCGCCGCCCGTGCAGTTCCGGTATGACCGTTGGCGGCCCGACGGTTCCGGCAGCCGTCGCATCACAAGAGCGAGCCTGCGCGCGGCGTTGTTCGTTTTACGGTTTTACGACCTCGTCGTCATTTTTCCCAAAACCGCATGGATCAGCACGAAGCCTAAGAGAATGCCTATTGTACGGTAAACAGACAATACATCCATGAAACTTGTAAAAACAAAGGATTAACCAAGGGAAACCATTACTATATCTCTTATGTAAATTTTATGTGAATATGGAAATTTCGGCGGATGAGAGCCGCCATGACGCGAATCGATCAAGAAAAAGGGGAAAATTCCCAGAAACAGTCCTACCGTCAGCATGGCGATAGAAACGCCGTCCATCTGTCCGATCAAAGAAACACCGATCATCGCAATGCCCAGACAGGCGGCCGAAAACCATCTGAAGTCGAACGCCCTGCGCCGTAAAGGTTGCAAAGCGCGCAGCAAAAATTTGATTTCATAGGGAAGAAACATCAAAAAGATTCCAGCCGCCAGGAAAAAAACATCGACGGCGGGAAACCGATCCCAAACGGCCGATACGACGAGAACGAAACCCGCACAGAGCGGAAAGAAATACTTGTTGAGCGGTTTCAACGACTCCGTCACGGTCGAACGCATGTGAAATCACCTCGTGAAATAGGATGGTAGATGGGAAAACCGGGCGCTGTCATACGGGATCGCGCGTTTCGACGCGGAACCGGCGACTTTCCATGATCGCCCGCACCCGGTCGAGATGCTGAAACGGAATCCACGCCGCATAGGATTCTTTCCCGGCTCGCGACACGACAATTTTGATTTTGGCAGAGAGCAGCGTATTCAGGCCGATCCGCTCGATCGTAAGTTCGGCGTCTTCAATGTCCGACCACTTCAAAAAGCGTCGGCCGACCAGCACCCCCGTTTCATGAAAAGTCCAAAGTGGTTCAAAAAAGCGGTCCGCCGTAGAGGGTTATGAAGCGCCCGATCTTTCTTTTCTTCAATAGAACAACAATTTCATTCACAACAAGGTAAGAAATGACCAAGAAAGGTATGGAATTGAGGATGACGTGCACCAACCCTCATCTTCCCCCATGCCGACCTTCATGCCTGCGGAAGGCCAGATTTTTGAATCTTTTCCCAAACTTCTTCGCGATTTTGACCGGTCCATTCGATCCGTTCACGGTTTTGGAGAATGAATATCAGTTTGTTTCCTTCTGCTTGATACGCGACGACATGGAGGAGATGTCCTCCATTCATAACTAACCACTGATCTTTGACAAGAAAAATAGAGGTATTCATCAAATTTCTCATAGCAACCATGAAGAAGTATCCAGCTGGAAGGACCAAAAAATACCGATGAGTGAAAGGGGAAAAGAGAGAAAAGAGATAAATCAGGTAAGCGAAAAAAAACGTAATAATACCATACAATATTTTGAGGGGACTCTCAAATTTTAATTTGTAGTTGCTGATCGCCCTCACATAAAAATAAAGAATTTGAAAACAAACAATTTCCGAAACTATATAGAAAAGAAATAGAAAAGAGATCGCTAACATCACATTCAGAGCAATGCTTGTTTCATGAAACGGATAATTTTTTAGTATGAATGGACAAAAAATGAGCAGTTCTATCGCAAACACCAACCATACGGCGAGCCAATATGTTCTTGATAAAACAGATGCCATCTAATCTTCCCCCAGAACATTTATTTGGACAATAAATATTTTAAACCTTATAAAAGACAAATCCCGCACTGATAACGTAAATCAAGAAAATGAATGACATAAACACTTGTTGAACAAACAGGTTGATGATCCAATTAATGATAAAGAATATAAAAAAAGTAATAAAAAATACGATCGAAATCATATTGATTATCTGCTTCCCACCTAAAATGTCTTGTATTTTTTTCACGTTTATCACCCTTCATATTTATGAATCATACATTCATTATACTGGGTTTCCCTTTTAGATGGAAGTGCCTTTTGGACCTCTCGCCTTGTCTATCTTTGCAAACATTGTATTCGAGAGGCGGCAACTCGATCGTGACACCGTCCGGTTTTTAAAGTAGAAGCGGGGTAGGGTGATGAAAAGTTCAAGTCACGTTAGAGACTGGAAAGGACTTTCCTATTACCCAATTACGAGGGAACTTCATCTCGTCAAACCGACGGTGCGTAATCGCGTTTACCGTTAAAATATATTTCCATAAAAATAGTTCTTTTATTGAAAATATTAGTAGAATAATAGCAATACATTTCCCACCCTTGGTTTATCCACTAATTTCTATTCGATATTATCGAAAATAAATTTGATCCAATTTGTAGATATAGTATAGACCTTAGAAATGAAGGTTCGTTTGATATATTTGTTTGGATAAAAGAAAATATAAATACGATAAAAGGAATTAAAAGGAATATTACATGTTCCTTATCGCTCAATCTATAGTGTTTGTAAATATAGCTACTAATGAATTTTTGGTTTTTAAAGTAAAAGTTTGTTCTATTCAATATTTTGAGAATTAGAACAAGAGAAAAGATAAGAACAGTAGGATATATGATATATTCATTAATCCATTTAGAATATGGAAATAGAAAATAAGCTTGAAAGGTTAATATAACGATAAATAGTAATAAAAAAGGAACTTCTATTATTTCATGCTCTCTTAGTTTCATGATTTCACTACTTACTACATATATCAAAAATATCGTTATCTCTTCCATTCACTTTTGTTATGTTTCCAATTTTTTATCTATCCAACTTCTAATTTCTATTCCGATTCCACTCACAAAAACCTATATTTACTTTCGATGATATATCCACCAATAGTCAATAATTGGAATTTCACCACGGGCGATCGCTTCATTGTTGAGGGTCACGTTATAGACGGCTGAGATCGGTTGAAGCCGTTGCGAGTTCAAGAATTGTTGCAGGACCTGGTACACGGCCTCCAGTTGGGCCGGACTTCCTGAAAAACGAGCGCGTACGGCATGGACAAGGCGGAAAAGGGGTTTATACGTATACTCTCCCTTTAGTTCGACGGGGCGATCGACAGGAATCAGAAATTCCATGTCGAGTATCGGCTCGTCGAGCGCCGGTTCAACAGCAAAAGTCGCGGAAACCATGGGGCCGGCTTTTTGAAGCCCTTGGTCCCGTAAATGGCGAAGAAAGACCTCCAACTCTTAGTGGATAGAAGGCGCTTTCAAATGTGAAGTTCATAAAAATCACCTTAGGACGACCGACTGGATCTCATCACAGTCCTAAACCGGGAAAATCGCTGGTTTCCTCGTTAAGTTTATAGAATTGAGGCATTTTTAAATCTTTCTTCTTGGAAATTATATCCTAATTTGGGTAATGAAAGCTTAAAGAAGTTGTTAATTTCCATTTCGATCCCCTCTCTTTGGCAAGAAAAACACCAGAAACCCCACCATTGCATATTTGTATAGATCGTCATTTCTGAGATCCGGACAATAATTAAAGACTATAATATCAGTAATAACTACAATAGCTAAAGAAAGAACAACAGTACCCAAAATACCTAGTTTTTTTACGATCTTTTTTCTGAGTTGAATTTTCGCCTCAACATAAATCTCTATCAGGACCAAAATTAGAGCGATAATGAAAATACTAATTATTGAATAAGTCATGGGTTCACCTCAGTGAGTAGCATCCCAAATCTTATCTCCCACATAGGCTCCAATCCTTGTACCGATGATGGCACCCGCTCTTGCACCGATTCCGGCGCCTACCGCGGTTGCCGGTCCCGGTGCAATGGCTGAACCAATCGCTGCTTCGACGGCTGCTCCAAGGGCGCCCATTCCGCCTGTGAAAGCGTAATAGGCTACTGTGCTCAATGTATCTTTCAAAGAAAATCCACCGTCGATATTTAATAATTCTCCATTTGTAAGTTTGATAAGAACTGCATAGTTCATACTTAAGAACCTCTTTAGTATTACAATGTGAGTTTCCAGGCCTGGCTACACCATGATCATACACCACTTTCTTTGCGGATGGAAGTACCTATTTTTCAGGTACTACCTTCCCTCGTCACCCGGCTTGACAATCACCAAGAACTTGTGTTATTTTCACGGTTGGGGTTATTCTATTCCATCCTTATGCAAGGCGATGGGGATCATGCAGGATGTGATCCGTACGTGGATTGTTGAAGACGATCCGATACGGAAGGAATCTCTGGTGGAAACTTTGTCCGGTGAGCCGGACAAGCAGGATGTGCTGGATGTGCTTCGATTGTCGTCGTTACCGCTTTTCTGACCGAATCGGCCGTCAAAGAAACCCTCGGGTTCAACGTACATGCCTTTCTCCCCAACGACGAATTGTTCCTTCTGCCAGAAGTGGTCCGCGATGCGGCGATGGGTCGGCGCACGGTCGTCTCCGCAGTGGCCGAAAAGATGTTGATTTGGAAGAGACTTTTTTATCACCCGATTGCGCGGGAACTTCATCTCGCCAAGCCGACGGTGCGCAATCGCGTTCACCGTTTGTTGAAAAGACTAGGGTTTCCATCAAGCCGTGCGGCGGCGGAATGGGCTTATCGTCGAGGACTGTTTGAGACAATGGATTTTCAAGAGGATGTGGATCGGTGAAGCTTTTGCGGCGAATCTTTTACAGGTGCGCCGATGGAGCGGGCTTGCGGCGGTTGCATCGGCGGCGGAGCGTACGGCCGCACTATCGACCGGTTGATGCGGATGTGCCTTGGACGGTGGTCGAACCGGACGTTCCCGAACTTCGGCTGACGGAAGAAGGGCGTCGGGACGGTCGGCGGTTCGGCCGGTTTTTGTTCGACAGCGCGATTCGGACGGCTTATCCGGAGAACAATCGGGTCGGCGGTTTGTTTTGGGAGCCGGATTCGAAAGAGTCGGGCGGTCGTCTCCGCACGTGTGCGGTGGTGTTGCACGGATGGCGGATGAACCGGCCGGATCGCGTGGAGAAGCTGGTCGTCCGCGGTTTGCTGGAACGAGGGGTCGGCGTTTATGCGCCTTATCTGCCGTATCATTTCAGCCGGGCGCCGGCGGAGTCGGCGTACGGCGGCGAATATATGATCAGTGCCGATTTGCCGCGAACGGTAGAGGCGGTCGCCCAGGCGGTGGCCGACGTACGCGCGCTCGTGCGTTGGTTGCGACGGTGCAGGGGAGCGGCAAAGGTGGCGCTGATCGGCGTCAGTCTGGGCGGGCAGATCGCGAATTTGACGGCGGCGTTCGAGCCGGAGCTGGATGCGCTGGTGTCGGTGTTTGCGCCGAACAGTCTGGCTCATGCGGTCTGGCATACGCGTCCGGGGGTGTATATCCGCCGGGAGCTAGAGGCAAACGGCGTTCATTACGGGGTGCTGGCCGAGGCATGGAGGGATTTGGATCCCGCCCGGTATCGGCCGGCGCTGGCGAAAGAACGGATCTTGCTGATGTCGGCGGCGTACGACCGCTATGTGGACTTGGCGGACGCGGAGGCGTTATGGCGGGCATGGGGCGAGCCGGCGCGGATCGTTTATCCGTGCGGGCATGCGGGGCTTGTGTTGGAGAGGCGGCGGATCGGACGTGAGGTTGCTCGGTTTTTAAGGCTGGAAATAGGTGGATAATAAAAAGATCACGAAAAATTCCTCATACAACATTGGGATTGCCGAGGCGAAAGGTGGTCGGTGGGTTGGAGGGAGGGTCCCGTTCGCAGAGGGATCTCGTTCCTATGTGTTCTATCCGAAACCTGTCAAGGAGATGATCCGTATGAAAGTAAGGTAGAAAGAAAACGGCTTGTTGGCTTCTTCGGTATTGGCGGTTTTACGTTGAAGTTGAATATTTGGCATCGCTAAGTTGCTTGGTTCCTGATCGAGAGCCTGATATAATGCTTGTGGGAGAGTTTGCCGATCAGGCCATGAGCTTTGAAAGACGGGGAGGACGCGGCATTGACGCGGAAAACGTGGATTGCATCCGCTTTGGCGGCGGTGCTGGCCGTTTCCGCCGTGTTTCCCGGCGCGGCGGCGGAACCGGCGGGTCGGGATAAGGCGGGAGAAAAGCCGCTTTTTGCCGTGCGGCCGGTGGGAAGCTTGTCGCTCGGCGGCGGTCGTCTGGAACTGTCGGAAGCCTATATCATGCCGGGCGACGAGGGGGGCGAGCGGCTTTCGATGGCGATCCGGCTCGTCAACGGTTCGGCGGGCGAGCTCGATCTGTTCGATTACGCCCTCCGGCTGAGATGGAAGGGCGCGAGTCTGCCGGTCAAATGGTTGCCGCGCGACAAGGAACAGCACGAGCTGCCGGCTTATTCCGAGCGCACGTTCGTCGCGTACGCCGATTTGCCGACGGGCGCGTCGTGGCCGGAGCTGTCGCTGGAGGCGGCGCGCTGGGATTTTTCCCAGCCCGGCTTTGAGCGGAAAATCGGCGCGATCGCGTTTCCCTCCGATTATTCCGCGGCGGCGCCGGGCGATGCAAGGCGGTCGTGGACGGAAGGGCCGACCGTCTTGGCGGCGGATGTCGACCGCGTCACCGCTCTGGAGCGGGGCGAGGACGTCGGCGTCCATGTTTACGTCAACATGAAAAACGAAGGGCGTTTTCCGCTCGATGTTCCCGCTTACGACTACTACTTGCGTTTCGGAAAAAAGACGTTTTACCCGTTGGAAGCAGCGGCCTCTGGCGTGCTTCGGCTCGAGCCGGGCAAAAGTCGGCAGGTGCAGCTGCGCGCGGACGTGCCGTCGTCCGTGTTTGCGGACGACATGGAGCTGTGGATCGTCCGTCGGCTTCCGCTCGACGGTCAGCGGACGCTTAGAATGCCTGTGGCGCTGTTCGACGTCTCCGGCAGTCGGTCGGGTGCGTTCGACACGGTGCAGGCGGTGCCGGTGTCCGTCGGGCGATACGACTATCGACTGAAGACGGACTCGGTGCAGCGGTTGCCGTGGGAAGACAAGGACATCCTGGCGGTCCGGCTGCTTCTGGAAAATCCGGGTGCGTCGGCCGCGCCGGTGCCGCGTCTTTCCGCCTATTTCGAGCTGGATAAGGGCGTGCGTGTCGACGGCGTCGTCGTCGTGCCCGGGGAACGCGTCGGCGTCGAGGCGGGCGGTGCCGTGCCGATGTACGCCTACGCGAAAGTTCCTTATGCGTTCCGCTTCGCGGAATCGTCGCTCGTGCTGGCGGAACGCGCGTCGGCGGAAGGTACCGGCCCGGCGTTGGCTGCGTCGACGGGATCTGCGCCGGTTGCGGAACGGGAGCTCGTGCGGCTGAACTTGCCGGTCGAGGAGAAGGCGTGGCGGATCGTGCCGGTGTCCGGGGAGATCGTTCGCGAACTTGCCGGCCGCACGGTCGCGCTGAAAGCGGGCGCGCCCAGGCTGTACGAAAGCGATGCCGGCGTTTTGGCCGCAATTCCCGTCGTGCTTGAAAACCGCGAGAAGCGGGCGCTGCGCGCACCGGAGTTGGCCGGGTACCTGCTTGCCGGGGACGGTTCGGCCTATCCCGTAAGTGTGTGGCGTTCCGGCGGACAGACGACGCCTGCCGGAGGCAGGGCGCTGTACTGGTTTTCGAGCGAGGTACCGGCCGGTTTTACGGCGGGCGACGGTTTGCAGTTGCTCGTCGGAGAGGCTGCCGGCGGCGGCCTTTCGGTCGGTTCTACCGGAGGGACCGCGGCGTCGGGGCAGCCGGACGCGTATCTGAACGCGGTCGGCTTGGCGCTTGGATCGCCTGCTGCCGGTGCGGCGAATCGACTGAGCGGCCTCGACGTCGACCCGTACGTGCTGAGCATCCGAAATTTGAAAGCCAATTTTACGAACTTCTACTCTTACGAATGGACAGTCGAGTTCCAGTACGAGCTTCGCAACGAGACGCTGCCCGGCGTCGCGGGACCTGAACGCGACATCGTGCTGGAGTTCCGCAACCGGTCGGGGGAACTCGTGTTCGAGAAAAAACTGGCGCTCGGGGCGAGAGCGGCCGACCGGCCCTCGCTTGAACTCGGCAAGGGCGATATGCGGCTTGTCTTCAACGATCCCGCGGCGTTCCGCAGTTACAGCGGTCCGGATTATACGCTGAACGTTTACGAGGAATATCGCGGATACCGCCGTTTGCTCGCCTCGCGGACGATCGGCTGGGGCGTTTCGTCCGACTGAGCGTTCTAAAGCCTCCCTGTCCTTCATAGATCATGATTGAGACGTTCTCGGACGAGGGAGGAGCGGCCGCATGAACAAGGCTCGGGTGACGTATCGGTTCGACGAAAACGGCAAGGTGGTTCGCGATGAGCCGGCGGAAAGCGCGCCCGGCAGTGTTGTGTCTGTTCCGCGGAAGGAAGCTTCCGGTGGAACGACGGGGTGGCGCGAATTCGCGCGCGATTACGATGCCTGGTCGGACGACATCGCGGACGTCGCCCGGCTGGAGCGGCTGATCCGCGACGCGGATGCCGACGGACGGCGGTCGAGCGGCACGGCAGATTTTTCGAATGCTGCGGGAGAATCGTTGTCGTTGGTGGAAGTCGAGTCGCATGAGCGAAGCGGATTGCGTTCGCGCTATCGCCCGCCCGCTTTTTTGAAGACCGTCCTGTCCGCCTTAGCGGCGGTGGCGACGGGGCTTGCGTGCGGGTATCTGGTGTTGTTCTGGTTTTCGGCCTCGGGTGACGAGGGACGTCAACGCGGACAGCCGACCGACGCCGAAGCGGCGCTTTCGACTTCGGGAAGGAGCGTTTCCGCGGGGGCGGTCGTCGTTTTGCCGGAAGCGCGTTATGTGTTCCTGCAGGTCGGCGCCTTCCGTTCGGCGGAAGGAGCGAAGACGGCGGCGGACGCGCTGAAGTCGGAAGGGTTGGCGGCGGCCGTCGAAAACGGCGACCCGCATCTCGTGTTTGCAGGCGTGGCGACCGGCAAGGAAGAGGCGCGCGCGCTCGTCGCCCGGCTGCAGGACGGAACGCGAGAAATTTTTTTAAAGGAAAAAACCGTGCCGAACGTCCGGTACGTCCGCTGGGGAGCCGGAATGCAGGAAGCCGCCGCCAGTTTCGAGGCGGCGCACAAACTTGCCGAAACGGTCGTTCGGCTGACTTCGCTCCGGCTTGGCTCCGGCGACATAAGGAAAATGGACGAGGCGACGTTTGCAGGACTCCGTTCGGCCCATCAGGCATTCGACGCCGCGTTCAAAGCGGCGGCGCCCGGGGTGCCGGCCGAAGGGAAAGCGGCTTTCGACCGAATCGATCGCGCGCTCGACGCCGCCGTGCTCGCGCTGGAAAATTATAACCGCGCACCGTCGGCCGCCCTGTTGTGGCAGGCGCAAAACGCGGTGATCGATTCTTTGTTGGCGGAAAACGAACTGGCGGTCGTTTTGGCGGTGCCGGGCGCGGGATGACCTCGTCGTTTGCGCCAAACCGACGTTCGGGCCTCGGTGCAGCGCGGCGGGGACCGGACGGGACGTCTTTGCGGTCCGAACGACGGGCCGGCGGGCGTGCCGCGCCGGTTTTTTTGTTGTTTTGAAAACGTCGAACGTGTATAGTTGGGTTGTGGAACGGTTCCAAGGGGGGAGCGCGCTCTGTTTCGCAATCGTTTCGTCCGCGTTTTGCTGTTGTCGGCGCTCTTTTTACAGATCGGCGTTTGGGTGCGCAATCTCGCCGTCCTGATGTACGTTATGGAAAAGACCGGAGGGGACGCCGTCGCCGTGTCGTTGGTGCAGCTCGCCGAGTATGCGCCGATTTTTTTGTTTTCGTTCGTCGGCGGCACGTTTGCCGATCGGTGGCGGCCGAAACGGACGATGGTGGGATGCGATCTGACGAGTGCGCTGTTTGCGTTTCTCGTACTGCCCGCGATGGAGCGGATTTCGTGGACGGCGGCGCTTGCAGCGGTGTTCGTTTCGAGCGTATTGTCGCAGTTTTCGCAGCCGGCCGGCATGCGGCTGTTCAAGCGGCATGTGCCGGAAAAGTGGGTGCAGACCGGCATGTCGCTTTACCAGACGCTGATCGCGGCGTTTATGATCGCGGGCCCGATTCTCGGCACGATGGTTTATGAATCGTTCGGCATTGAGGCGGCCGTCGCCGTCATGGGCGCGGCGTTTCTGGCTTCCGCCTGCGTTCTTGCGTTTTTGCCGCCCGATTCTGCGGAAGACGGATCCCGGTCCGGCTCGGTGCTGGCCGACATGGCGGCCGGATTTCGGTACGTGCGGGCGAACCGCGTGCTGATGCTGCTCGGCGGTCATTTCGCCTCGGCGGGATTGGCGCTCGGTCTCATCCAGCCGCTGACCGTGTTCGTCGTCACGGAGAAGCTGGGATTGCCCAAAGAGCAGCTGCAATGGCTGCTCGCGGCCAACGGCGTCGCCATGTTGATCGGCGGGGCGCTGACGGCCGGCTGGTCGAGAAAAATCGCTCCGGAGACGCTTCTTTTGGTGGGAGCGTTGGTCAGCTCCCTCTCCGTGCTGACCATCGGCCTGTCGACGAATCTCGGCTTGACGCTTCTAGCCGAGTTTTCCGTCGGGCTCGTGCTGCCGGGCATTCAAGTCGGCATCGCGACGCTCGTGCTCCGCAGCACGGAGGCGGATTTCGTCGGGCGTGTCAACGGAATTTTGAACCCGCTGTTCATGGGAACGATGGTGGCGACGATGGCGGTGTCGGGGTGGCTGAAAGAGCGATTGTCGCTCGAACCGCTGTTTCTGGCGGCGACGGTTCTTTTTTGCATCGGGGCGCTGTTCGTTTTCCCGTTGTTCGCCGCACGCCGTGCTCCCGACGCGTCCGGCGACGCCGCCTAGACCGCCGCTTGCGGCTTTGGTATGATAGAGACATGATCGGAAGAAGGAGACGCGACGTTCCATGCCGAACATCGACTTGCCTTTGCGGGAATTGCTCGCCTATAAGCCGGAGCTGACGCGCGAACCGGATTTCGACGCATTTTGGGACAAGCATCTTGCTCGGTCGGCCGCTGTGCCGCTGAACGTACGTTTGACGCCGCAGGGGTTTCCGGCGAGGCTGGCGGACGTTTACGAGGTCGTCTACGACGGCGTCGACGGTACGCCGGTGCACGGATGGCTCGTCGTCCCGAAGCGGGACGTTGCGCCGCGGCCGCTGCCCGCCGTCGTCTGTTATCACGGATATTCGGCGACGCGCGAACCGGTCGCCGCTCTGCTGAAGTGGACGGCGCTGGGCGTTGCGGCGATGAGCGTCGACGTGCGCGGCCAGGCCGGCCCGACGCCCGATCTTGCACGTTATCCGCAAGGGGCGGCGGTCGGGTGGATGACGCTTGGTATTTTGGACCCGAATACCTATTACTATTTGAACGTCTACCTCGACTGCGTGCGGGCGATCGATGCCGTCTGTTCGCTTCCCGACATCGATCCGAACCGGATTGCGGTTTGCGGCGCCAGTCAGGGCGGCGGGCTGACGTTGGCGGCGGCCGCACTCGATTCGCGGCCGAAGCTGGCGATGCCGGTGTATCCGTTTCTGTGCCATTTCCGGCGGGCGGTGGAATGCCATCTCGACGGCCCTTACGACGAAATCCGCAAATGGTTCAGGCGGTTCGATCCTCAGCACCGGCTCGAGGAGCAGGTATACCGGACTCTCAGCTATTTCGACGGCATGAACATGGCCGCGCGCGTGCGCGCGAGAACGCTGATGGCGATCGCCCTGCAGGACACGGTCTGTCCGCCGTCAACCTGTTTCGCCGCGTATCACCATCTGGCGGGCGAAAAGGAACTGCGGCTTTATCCCGATCACGGGCACGAGCCGCTGCCGTCTCACGACGAAGAGATGATGCGGTTTGTGGAGGCGTATCTGTAGCGCCGATGAAAAAATCGTCGTTTGCGTTCGCGCTGTTTGTGCTGCTCGGCTTGTTGGCCGGGTCGATCGTCGGACAGCTGCTCGCGGCGGTGCCCACGCTGTCGTTTCTGACGACGGGCATCGTTCTGGAGTGGCATCCGAAAGCCGACCTGCACGTTCTGCAGTTCGACATCTGGTTTCGGTTTCGGCTTCACCTGTTGAACTTGCTCGGGTTGCTTTTTGCGATCTGGATGTACCGGAAACTGTGACGGAGGAATCGGGACGCACATGCTGGTACTGGCTTCGGCTTCGCCGCGCCGCAAGGCGCTTCTGGAACAGCTCGGCGTGCCGTTCGACGTCGTGCCGAGCGGTGCGGACGAGCGCGTCGAGCCGGGTTGGACCCCCGCGCAAATGGTCGAGACGCTCGCGATGCGCAAAGCGGTCGACGTTTGCGGACGATTAAGCGGCGCAAGAACAACCGGCATCGTCGTCGGCGCGGACACGACCGTCGTGCTTGACGGCGACATTTTTGAAAAACCGAAAGACGTCGACGACGCCGTGCGGATGTTGCGCAGGCTTCGCGGTCGGACGCATCTTGTCTACAGCGGAATTGCCTGTGTCCGGATCGAGGACGGTGAGTGCGCCGTCGGGCATCGGGTGACGGAAGTGACGTTCCGGCCGCTCTCGGACGACGAGATCGAGGCCTACGTCAGAACCGGCGAGCCGCTCGACAAGGCCGGAGCCTACGGGGTCCAGGGTTACGGCTCGCTGATCGTCGATCGGATTGCCGGAGATTATTTCAACGTCGTCGGCCTGTCGGTCGTTTTGCTGTCCGAACTGCTCGGGCGGCTCGGCTTCGACCTGCTCGGGGCGGCCGCCGCCGGCGCGAAAAGTTCGATGTGACGCGGGGTTGGGCAAACCCGGCAGCCTCCCTTCCCGAAGGGAGAAGGCTGCCGTTATTTTTTTTGGGGAGGAGTTGCAAACATGGAACAGGTGTTGACGTTGCGCGAAGTGCCGAGCGACGAACGGCCGAGGGAGCGCATGCTTCGTTTCGGCGCGCAGGCGCTCAGCAACGCTGAGCTGCTCGCCATTTTGCTCCGGACGGGAACGGTGCGGGAGTCCGCCGTGCTGCTGGCGCAGCGGCTGCTCAGGGAAGCCGGCGGGCTGCGCGGGCTGGTCGCCATGACGACGGAACAGTTGACCAGACTCAAAGGGATCGGTCCTGCCAAGGCGCTGCAAATCCAGGCGGGTATCGAGCTCGGCCGCAGGCTCGCGACGCTCGCTCCGGAAAACGTGCCGGCGATCCGGGGGCCGTGCGACGTGGCCCGGCTGTTTATGGAAGAGGTACGCCATTTGCGGCAAGAACATTTTCTCGTGCTTTTTCTGAACACGAAAAACCGCGTGATCGGGAAAAAGACGCTGTCCGTCGGCACCTTGAACGCCTCGCTGGTTCATCCGCGTGAAGTGTTCCGGGCGGCGATCCAGCACGCCAGCGCCTCGATCGTTTGCGTCCACAACCATCCGAGCGGCGACCCGTCGCCGAGCGCGGAAGATTTGACGCTGACGCGGCGACTGGTGGAGGCGGGAAACGTGGTCGGCATTCCGGTGCTCGACCACGTCGTGATCGGCGACGGCTGCTACGCCAGTTTGAAGGAGCTCGGCTACATGTAATATAATTTTTTCAGTTCGTTCACACGGAAGGAGAATTCGCAGTCCATGTTCGGATATACCCGCGATCTCGGCATCGACCTCGGCACCGCCAACACACTCGTTTACGTCAAGGGAAAAGGCATCGTCGTCCGCGAACCGTCGGTCGTCGCGGTCCGGACCGATACGAACACGATCGAGGCGGTCGGCGAAGCGGCGAAACGGATGATCGGCCGGACGCCCGGCAACATCCGCGCCGTGCGGCCGATGAAGGACGGCGTCATCGCCGACTTTGAGACAACGGCGACGATGATCCATTATTTCATTCAGCGCGCGCAGAAAAAACATTGGTTCGGCCGCAGGCCGAACGTGATGGTATGCGTTCCGTCCGGCTGCACGGCGGTCGAGAAGCGGGCCGTCGAGGACGCGACGCGCCAGGCGGGTGCAAAGGAAGCTTTTACGATTGAAGAACCTTTCGCCGCGGCGATCGGCGCCGATTTGCCGGTCTGGGAACCGACCGGCAGCATGGTCGTCGACATCGGCGGCGGGACGACGGAAGTCGCCGTCATTTCGCTCGGCGGCATCGTCGCTAGCCGGTCGATCCGGATTGCCGGCGACGAGATGGATGAGGCGATCGTTCAATACATCAAGCGGATGTACAACTTGATGATCGGCGAGCGGACGGCCGAGCAGCTGAAAATCGAAATCGGCTCTGCCCTGCCGATGGAAAATCCGGGAAGGATGGAAGTTCGCGGGCGAGACTTGCTGACCGGTTTGCCCAAGACGATCACGGTCACATCCGACGAGATCACGGAAGCATTGGCGGACACGGTGGGCAGCATCGTCGAGGCGGTCAAGGCGACGCTCGAGCGGTGTCCGCCGGAGCTGTCGGCCGACATTATGGACCGCGGCATCGTGTTGACCGGCGGCGGGGCGCTGTTGCGCAATCTCGACAAGCTTCTGGCCCGCGAGACCGGCATGCCGGTGCTGGTGGCGGACCATCCGCTCGATTGCGTCGCGATCGGCACGGGTCGAGCTCTGGAAAACATTCATTTGTTCCTGTCCAAACCCGGTCACGGCGGACGCGCGAGATAAGAAGGGACGGTGGTCCGCCCATGAAATGGATCGGGAGCAGGCGGCTGCTCGTCGTGCTTGCGGCGCTGATCGTGTTTGCGGCGCTGACGGGCTTGACGTTCAGCCGCCGCTTCCCCGTCACGTTTGCGGAAAATGCCGCCAAGGACACCGTCGTTGCCTTTCAGGGGCTATTATATCGGGCGTTGGCTGCGGCGTCGGCGTTTGCCGACGACGTCCGGTCGATTTGGACCGTGTACGAGGAAAACCGCGAGCTGCGCCGGACGCTGTTCCGCTATGTCCGCGACGTCCAGCGGCTGAACGAGTTGGAATACGAGAACGAGCGCCTCAAGGAAGCATTGCGTTTTACCGAAGAACAGAAACGGATGAATCGTTACGTCTGGCGGATCGCCCAAGTCGTGTCGGACAGCCCGGATCCCTATAACCGAATCGTGGTCATCAATCTCGGCTCCAAAGACGGCATCCGTGAGCAGATGGCGGTCGTGGCGTCCGGAGGTCTCGTCGGCCTTATCGAACGCGTTCATCCGTTTCATTCGAACGTTCGGCTGTTGACCGACCTGAACGCGGCGTCGCCCGACAGCAAGGCGGTGTCCGTCTGGATCCGCGGTAAAGAAGACAGTACGTTCGGACTGATCGACGACTATGACCCGACGACCGGGCTGTTGACGATGAGCAAAATCGACCGCAACGCGCTCGTCGAGAAAGGCGACGTCGTCGTGACGGCCGGGCTCGGCGGCGTGTTTCCCGGCGGCATCGTCGTCGGCGACGTCGTCTCGAGCGAAGAGAGCGCGATCGGCATCACGAAGTCGGCCAAAGTGAAACCGCGCGCGTCGTTTCGCCGGCTCGACTATGTGTTCGTGGTCGAGGTACCGCAGGCGGAAGGTGTCGCGCCGTGAGCGGGCGGGCGGCGCTGTTGGTGGCAGCGGCGTTTTTGAGCGAAGGGACGCTGACGGCCTGGCTGCTGCCGGAAGCTTGGGCCGACCGGGCATGGGTCGTTCCGGCGCCGCTTTTGGTCGTTCTTGTTTACGTCGCGATTTATGTCCATCGCTACGAGGCGATGGCTTGGGGGTTTGCGGCGGGACTGCTGCAGGACGTCGTTTATTACGGTCATGCCGTCGGCGTGCGCGCGTTCGGGCTGGCGGCGGTCGCCTACGCGGCGGGGGCTCTGGCGCGATGGGTTTCTCGCCCGACGATGGTCGTGACGCTCGCGGCTGTTTTCATCGGCTGTACGGCATTTTCGCTGTTCGAGTTCGGCGTTTATCGGTTTTGGTTGAGAACCTCGGACGTTCCGGCGGGGTGGTGGGTCGTCCGGCACGGGGTGCCGAGCGCCTTGTTCAACGCGGTTTTCGCTCTTGCCGTCTATCTTCCATTCAGACGTTTCCTGGAACGCAGCCGAACCGCGCGGGAGGAAGAAGGGCGCGGTTGAAAGGTCGCCCCTTGCGCAGGGGCGTGGACTGAAACAAACGAACGGCAAGGCGGCGACATGCTAACGTCGGGAGGAGGGGCGGGTCATGGCGGCGGCCGGGCATCGCGTGACGATCAAGGGCGTCCGAGACGGGCTTGTCTTCATTCTGAACGATTCTTGTGATTTTACGGAGCTCGTCGAGGAACTGCGGCTGAAGTTGGAAAAAACGCATCAGACGCTGCTTTCCGGTCCACCGGTTGCCGTTCATGTCCGTTTTGGCCGGCGAGCAGTGACCGACGCTGAGAAGGAAGAAGTGCTGTCCGTCATCCGCCGGCAGGGCAATCTGATCGTCAAGTCGGTCGATTGCCCCCGCACGCAGGAGGCCGAACGCGACCGGATCGTCCTCTTGCGAGGGGTCGTGCGGTCCGGGCAAGTCGTCCGGCGGGAAGGCAGCGTGCTGTTCGTGGGCGATGTCAATCCCGGAGGCATGTTGGTCGCGACGGGCGACATCTATGTGTTGGGGGCGCTGCGCGGCACCGCACACGCGGGCGCCGACGGCGACGAGCAGGCGATCATCGCGGCGTCGTACATGCGGCCGACGCAGCTGAGAATCGCCGAAGTCGTCAGCCGGCCTGCGGACGAATGGGGTGTCGAAGACGCTTATATGGAATTCGCATATCTTCGCGACGGACGTATGGAGATCGATAAGCTGATTCGGTTGCCTCGCGTCCGGCCGGGCGGCCCGGCACCTTTATAATTTAAGGAAGGAGAATCGAAGGCATGGGGGAAGCGATAGTCGTCACGTCCGGCAAGGGCGGGGTCGGCAAAACGACGACTTCCGCCAATTTGGGCACGGCGCTCGCGCTGTTCGGAAAAAAAGTGTGCCTGGTCGACACCGATATCGGGTTGCGCAACCTCGACGTCGTCATGGGGCTGGAAAACCGGATCGTGTTCGATCTCGTCGACGTCGTCGAGGAACGATGCCGGCCGGAACAGGCGCTTGTTCGCGACAAACGGTTCGACGAACTGTATTTGCTTCCCGCGGCGCAAACGAGGGACAAGCACGCCGTGACGCCGGACCAGGTGAAACGACTCGTTGACGGGCTAAAGGAACGTTTCGACTACGTCATCATCGATTGCCCCGCAGGCATTGAGCAAGGATTCCGCAACGCCGTCGCCGGCGCGGACCGAGCGATTGTCGTCACGACGCCGGAAAATGCAGCGGTTCGCGATGCCGACCGCGTGATAGGTCTTTTAGAAAAGGAAAAAATCGACCCTCCCAAACTGATCGTCAACCGCGTCCGACCGAAGTTGATCAAAAGCGGCGACATGCTGGATATTGACGAGGTTTGTCAGATTTTAGCGATCGATTTGCTCGGCGTCGTGCCCGACGACGAAGCGGTGATCAAGGCGGCCCAAAGCGGCGAACCGACGGTGATGAATCCGAATTCGAAGGCGTCGGTCGAATTCCGCAATATCGCCCGGCGCATTCTCGGCGATCCCGTTCCGCTCATGCCGCTTGAAGAAAAACCGACCGTATGGGGGAAACTTAGGAAATTTTTCGGAATGGGATGATGTCGGTTGGTGCGAAAGCTGAAGCGGCTGGACGCTGCGATCGTCGCACTGCTGGCAGCGATGGCGGCGTTCAGTACGGCGCTTATTTACAGTGCCGTTTACGGTACGCCGAACGAAGGGCTTCATGTCCGGAACTTGATCCATTACGCGGCGGGGTTCAGCCTTTTTTTGGCCGTCGCGATGCTTGATTACCGGCGGTTGCTGCGCGCGGCCCCTTATCTGTATGCGGCGGGCGTCTTGCTGCTTTTGCTCGTGCTTCGATTCGGCACCGAGATCAACGGCTCGCGGGGATGGTTCCGGTTCGGTGGGTTCAGCTTCCAGCCGGCGGAGGCGGCGAAGTTCGTGCTCGTGATCGCGCTCAGCGCGTTTTTGGGCCGCAGGCGCGGGGAGCCGCTTCGGTTTTGGCGCGACTGGGTTCCGCTCGGCGCACTCGTCGCCGTGCCGTTTACGTTGACGATCGTTCAGCCCGATTTGGGCAATGCCGTCATCTATCTTTTTATTCTGGTCGCCATGCTTTGGGTGGGTCAGGCGAAATACACGCACGTCGCCGCGGCGCTCGTCGTCGTCGCCGTGGTCGCGGCGCTTTTCGTCGTCTCTTTCGAGGATTTGCGCGAACCGCTCCGCGCGCTTTTGGAAAGGTGGCTTCACAAAGGTCACTGGGTCGACCGCATCGACATGTTCCTGAACCCGGAAGCCGGGCGCGCCGACGTATACCATGTCGAAAAGGCGTATATCGCGATCGGGTCGGGGCGATGGATCGGCGACGGGTTTTTGCAGGGCAATTCCGTTCATAAACGATTCATTCCTTACGTCTATTCCGATTCGATCGTCGTCGTCGCCGGCGAGGAGTTCGGCTTCGTCGGGATGTCCGTGCTGCTATTGGCGTATTTTTTGCTGATTTACAGAATGATCTTAATCGCCATTCAGTGCCGCGATTTTCGGGGCGCTTATTTGATCTCCGGTACGATCGCGCTTGTCGCCAGCCAGGTGTTTTTGAACGTCGGCATGCATTTGAAGTTGGTTCCGTTTACGGGTATCACGCTTCCCTTGATCAGTTACGGCGGCAGTTCGCTGCTCGTGTTGATGGCGGGTTTCGGCGTCGTGGCGAGCGTGCGGGTCCATCAGGAGGAACCGTTGCTGTACGCCGTCGGGGACAAGGCCTCATAATTTTCGATCCCGCTCTCATAAGCTGTTACGGAAAAGCGTGTACAGGACGGGGGGCGGGATCATGCGGCCGCGGCGGTGGCGGCAAGAGGCGGTAAAAGCCGTTTGGGCGGCGACCGTCTTTGCGTTGGTGGGGGCGGTTTTACACACGCAGGTGCCGGGGGTGGAAGTCGCGCGGCCGGCCGTCACGGCCCTTTTGAGCGACCGGTGGCCGACGGAAGCGTGGGCGGCGTGGTATTGGAAGCTGTCGGCCGACGCTCCGTCTTGGATTCCCGCCTACCGCGGCCGCAAGGAAATCGAGCGCGAGGCGCACGCCGCGCTTTCCCGGCGGTTTGTCCGACCGGTGGAGGGACGAATCGAGACGCCGTTTTCGGAGGCGACCGGAAGCGTTCGGGTCCGCGCCGCCGCAACGTCTGTCGTCCGGGCCGTCGATGAAGGGTTGGTCGTCTCCGTTTTGCGGGAAGGATCCGGTATTCGAGTCGCCGTCCGCCATCCCGGCGGCGTCCGGGCGGTTTACGGCGGTCTTCAGTCCGCGTTCGTCCGCGTTTCAGACTGGGTGGAAGCCGGAGACGCCGTCGGCGCGCTGCCCGCGGGAGACGGACGGGAAGCGGTTTTGGAGTTTGAACTTTCCGTCAACGACCGGCCGCTCGATCCGGCGGCCGTGATCGGCTTTGACTAGAGGGGGGCCGTCCGGTATCCGCATCGGCGTGCATCCGCTGTTTTTGCCGCTTGCGTTGGCGTCGGTGCTGACAGGATATTGGGTGGAACTGGCGACGCTGTTCGGACTCGTCCTTGTGCATGAACTCGGCCATTTCGCCGCGGCGCGCGGGTTTGGGTGGAAAGTCGAGGAAATCCGCCTTTTTCCGTTCGGAGGTGTTATGGTGACGGACGCGGCGGCTGGGGCGCCGTTTCGGCAGGAAGTGGCGGTGGCGCTTGCCGGCCCGCTGCAGCATGTCTGGATGATCGGTCTTGCGTATTGCTGGCGGCAATGGGGCTGGGTATCGCCGGAATGGTGCGAGTTTTTCGTCCGCGCCAACGCGACGCTGGCCCTGTTCAATCTGTTGCCGGTTTCTCCGCTGGACGGGGGAAGGCTGGTGTGGGCGGCGGTCGGCGCTTTCACGCCGTTTTACCGAACGATTCGCCGGTGCGCGGTTTTCGGCGCCGTCGTCGGCGCCGGGCTGACCGCCGCGGCGTTGTTCGGGCCCTGGGGCGTGCGGGTGCACGCGGCGATGATGGGAGCGTTTCTTTTCGTGGAGAATTGGAAAAACTATCGATCGTCGATCTATCGTTTCTGGCGGTTTCTAGCTCAGCGGACGGAGGCGTCCGTCGCGTTTTCGCGAAACGGCGTTCCGATCGCCGCCTTCGCGGTCGACGGTCGCCGTACTGTGCGTGAAACGGTCAAATTGTTCGTGAAAAATAAATTCCATATAATTTATGTTTTAGATGAAAAAGGAATAACCCGGCGCGTATTTCCTGAGGACCGCCTGATCGAGGAACTGTTTTCCTCCAAACGTCCTGACCGTCCCCTTCGCGATTTGCCGCCAAAAATTTGATTTGCGCGCAAGGAACAAGTTGTGATAGAATGAAATCCGGCGTGTCGCTTACGGCGCGTCGTCACCGCACCGGCCGGGTTGCCAAGCGCGGCCGCGCAAAGCGGCGGCCACCCGTCGCCGGGCGAGTCCGTATACGGGGAGGTGCGTGCCGGATGTATGCGATTGTCGAAACGGGCGGCAAGCAATATCGCGTGCAGGAAGGCGACGTCATTTACGTCGAGAAGCTGGAGGCGGACGTCGGCGACACCGTGGTGCTCGACCGGGTGCTGGCGGTGTCGAAAGACAGCGGTTTTACGGCGGGGACGCCGTATGTCGCGGGAGCGTCCGTGCGGGCGAAAGTCGAGAAACACGGCAGAGGACGCAAGATTATCGTGTACAAATACAAGCCCAAGAAAAACTATCGCCGTAAACAGGGCCACCGACAACCGTACACGAAGTTGCTGATCGAGAAGATCGAAGGCTGAAACGCCATGGTGCGCGTCCGGATCGAACGCGATTCGAACGGAGCGATCGCGCGCTTCCGCGTCAGCGGGCACGCCGGGTACGCCGAGCGGGGCCGGGACATCGTGTGCGCGGCGGTATCCGCGGTGACGGTCGGAACAGTCAACGCCGTCGAGGCGCTGACGGGTATCCGGCTCAGGACGCGCGTCGGCGACGGTCGCCTCGAGGCAAGCTTGCCCGACGACGCGGCGCGCCGCGACGAACGGGTCCAGTTGCTGCTCGAGTCGATGGTCGTCATGTTGCGGTCGATCGCCGAATCGTACGGGGAATACGTCCGTTTGACCGAGACGGACGCATGACGCATCGATACGGAAAGGAGGAATGTCCGATGCTGAGGCTCGATTTGCAGTTGTTCGCGCAGAAAAAGGGCGTCGGCTCGACGAAAAACGGCCGCGACAGCATTTCCAAGCGACTCGGCGTCAAGCGCGGCGACGGTCAGTTCGTGCTGGCCGGCAACATCCTCGTTCGCCAGCGCGGGACGAAGATTCATCCGGGTCTCAACGTCGGTCGAGGCTCCGACGACACCCTTTACGCGAAGGTCGACGGTATCGTTCGTTTCGAGCGGTGGGGCCGCGACCGCAAAAAAGTGAGCGTTTATCCCGTCGAGGCCGTGGAAGCGGCGGCTGCCGCGGCGGAAGCGTAATCTCGGACAATCGAACACGAAGCCCCGGCTGCTTGCCGGGGTTTTTCTGTCGCCTGCGGCTCCGGCGTTGATGAAGAACGGTTGGTGAACATTGCCAAGCATCGTGGTATACTGGAGAAAACGAAACGACACACTGAATTCGGAAGGCGTGAAGCGATCCGCATGAAGCTGCGCGATGTTCACCGCGTTTTGGCGTCGGCCGTGCTGGCGGGAATCAGCGCCTGGCTGGCCGTATCCGGTCAGGCGTTCGCTCAGCTCGCCGTTTCGGCGACGGCGGCTTTCGGCGTCGCCGTCTTGTTTTGGCGGGCGGCGCGCCGTGCGGAGCAGGCCCGCGAGGAGGAACGCGTCAAAATTTACCGTCTTATCGTCGAATGGCTGCGACATGATCGTCACGATCGGATGAACGAAATTCAGGTGTTGCTCGGGTATTTGAAGCTGAACAAGGCGGACCGGTTGCGCTCGTATCTGGAAGCGACGCGCGATCGGCTGATCAAGGAAGGGCGGATTGCCCGCCTCGGTGTTCCGGAATTGACCGTGTTTCTCCATACGTTCGGCGCCGTCTGGCGGCACGTCCGGCTCGACGTTCGATTTCCGGACGGGCTCGAGCTGGATCGCTTGCCTCTGGACGCAAGGCGCGCGGTAAAAACATTGGTCGGCGTGATGGAAGCGCTCGCTTCGTCCGCTTCCGGCGACGACGGGCTGCCGGCTTCTTTGACGGTCGAATTGGCGATCGACGCGGACGGCGGCGCGTTTCTGTCGGCGATGCGGCTTGCGGGAACCTATGAAAAGCAGCTTCTCAGCCGACTCTGGAACGAACGCGTCCGACCGTTGCTCCGCGGCGGCGTTACGGCGGACCGGCAGGAAACGGCCGACGGCGTTTCGGTACGCGTCCGGGTGCCGTTTGTGCGGGGGCGGGGAAAAATGCGGGCGATGGACCGAGGTGAGCCGTCGTGTTTGTCGATAAAGTAAAAATTTACGTCAAAGGCGGCGACGGCGGTAACGGCATCGTCGCCTTTCGGCGGGAAAAATATGTTCCGTTCGGCGGGCCCGCGGGCGGAGACGGCGGTCGCGGGGGCGACGTTATTCTTCGCGTCGACGAGGGGCTTCGGACGCTGATTGATTTCAAATATCGTCGCCATTTCAAGGCTTCCCGCGGCGAGAACGGCAAAAACAAGGGCATGCACGGCGCCGATGCCGACGATCTCGTCGTCCGCGTCCCGCCGGGCACGGTCGTCGTCGACGCCGAAACGAACGAAGTGATCGCCGATTTGGTTCGACACGGCCAGGAAGCCGTCGTCGCCCGCGGCGGTCGCGGCGGTCGGGGCAACATGCGGTTTGCGACGCCTTCGAACCCTGCGCCTTCGATTGCGGAAAACGGCGAGCCGGGCGAGGAACGGTGGATTATTCTTGAGCTGAAACTGATCGCCGACGTCGGGCTCATCGGCTTTCCGAACGCCGGAAAGTCGACGTTGATCAGCGTCGTATCGGCGGCGAAGCCGAAAATCGCCAACTATCCGTTCACGACGCTGACCCCCAATCTCGGCGTTGTCGACGTCGACGGCGAGCGGAGTTTCGTGATGGCCGACCTTCCGGGCCTGATCGAGGGGGCGCACCGCGGTGTCGGCCTCGGCCTGGAGTTTTTGCGCCATGTCGAGCGGACGCGGCTGCTGCTGCACGTCGTCGACATGGCGGCCGTCGAGGGGCGCGACCCGTACGAAGACTGGCTCGCGGTCAACCGAGAATTGCGCCTGTATGACGCGCGTTTGGCCGAACGGCCGCAAATCATCGTCGCGAACAAGATGGACTTGCCGGAGGCCGCGGAAAACCTTGTGCGGTTTTGCGAGCGGCTGAAGCGCGACGGTCTGGAAGGAAAATATGAAGTTTTTCCGATTTCCGCTGCGACGCGGTCGGGCGTGGTGGAACTTATCCGCCGCACGGCAGACTTGCTTGCCCGTGTTTCGGAACCGGCATCCGTCGGCGTTCCTTCCGGCGCCGCGGAAGCTTTGAAGGTGTATCGCGCCGAATTCCGCGACGATCGTCCGGCGTTTTCCGTTCGCCGAGAAGGCGATGTGTTCGTGGTCGAAGGGGAAGAAATCGACAAATGGTTGCGACGGCTGCCGCTTCGCCATCGCGACGCCGCCGTCCGGTTCGCCGGCGTCATGCGCCGGATGGGCGTCGACGCGGAGCTTCGCCGCCTGGGGGCGACCGACGGCAGTATCGTCCGCATCGGCGGGTACGAGTTCGAGTTTGTCGAATTCGAGGACCGTGACGCATGACGTATTGCCCGCCGTGTCCGATTTGTGTATAATGTCGTCAATAAAATTCGGGTCTTTCGTTCGGCCGGGCGGCGATTCCGCTGCGACAAGCGGGCGGGAGCCGGGAGGAGGGAGGCGTGAAGTGCGTTCGGTTAAAATCGGGTTGATGGGGCTCGGCACGGTAGGCAGCGGGGTCGTGCGCATTTTGGAGCACCATCGGGAAGATTTGGAAAAACAGGTCGGAAGTCCGATCGAGATCGCCAAAATTTTGGTCCGCGATCCCGGGAAGGAGAGGCAGATCGACGTCGACCGCGAACTGTTGACCGACGATCCGCGGCATGTGCTCGACCATCCGGAGATCGACGTCGTCGTTGAAGTGATGGGCGGCATCGATCCCGCTCGGCGTTACATTTTGGAGGCGCTGGAACGAGGCAAGCACGTCGTCACCGCTAACAAGGATCTGATGGCGGTGCACGGGCCGGAGATTCTCGATCTGGCGGCGCGGAAAAGCTGCGACGTGTTTTACGAAGCGAGCGTGGCCGGCGGCATTCCGATCATCCGAACGCTGACGGAAAGCTTTTCATCCGACCGGATCACGAAAATCATGGGCATCGTCAACGGCACGACGAATTACATTTTGTCGAAGATGAGCCGAGAAAACGCCGATTACGCAACCGCCCTGCGCGAGGCGCAACAGCTCGGATACGCGGAGGCCGATCCGACGTCAGACGTGGAGGGACTGGATGCGGCGCGCAAAATGGCGATTTTGGCGACGCTCGGGTTCCGAACGTTCGTTTCGCTGGAGGACGTCGACGTGCGCGGGATTACGCGGGTGACGCCGGAAGACATCAGGTACGCCAATCGACTCGGTTATGAAATCAAGCTGCTCGGCGTCGCGGAACGGTTCGACGACGCGATCAGCGTTGCCGTGCAGCCGACGATGATCAGCAAGACGCATCCGCTGTCGACGGTCGGCGGCGTGTTCAACGCCGTGTACGTCTACGGCGAAGCGGTCGGGGAAACGATGTTTTACGGCCCGGGAGCGGGCAGTCTGCCGACGGCGACGTCTGTCGTCGCCGATTTGGTCGCGGTCGTGCGAAACATGAAACTGGGCGTCAACGGCCGCCGGATGTTCTCGCCGTACCGGCAGAAAAAGCTGCTGTCCGCCGACCGGATCGTATCGCGTTATTTCCTTCTTTTGAACGTCGACGATCGGGCGGGCGTGCTGGCGCGCATTACGCAGGTGTTCGCGGATTTCGAAGTGAGTCTGGAATCCGTGGTGCAGCAGCCGGACGCGGGCGGATCCGTCGCCGAAATCGTCATTGTGACGCATGAGGCCAGCAAGGCCGCCATGGAAGGCGTCGTCGGCCGGCTGCGCGAACTGCCGGTCGTCCGGCGGGTCAAAAGCGTCTATCGCGTCGAAGGCTGAAAAAGGGGACTTATTCGATGGGGTATTCGGGTATTTTGCAGGCGTACAGGCCGTTTCTTCCGGTTACGGACCGTACGCCGATGATCACGCTTCTGGAAGGCAATACGCCGCTTATTCGTTCGGAACGGCTGTCGAGGGAATGGGGACTCGATCTTTACTTCAAGTATGAAGGAATGAACCCGACGGGGTCGTTCAAGGACCGCGGCATGGTCGTCGCGGTCGCCAAGGCGATGGAAGCCGGCAGCCGCGTCATCATGTGCGCGTCGACCGGCAACACGTCCGCCTCCGCCGCCGCATACGCGGCGCGCGCAGGACTTGAGTGCGCGGTCGTCGTCCCGAACGGGTACATCGCGCTGGGCAAGCTGGCGCAGGCCGTCATCTACGGTGCGAAGGTGCTGGCCGTCGAAGGCAATTTCGACCGCGCGCTTGAGATTGTTCGGTCGATCACGTCGAAATATCCGATCACGCTCGTCAATTCCGTAAACCCCCATCGCATCGAAGGACAGAAGACGGCTGCGTTCGAAGTATGCGACCAGCTCGGCCGCGCGCCGGACGTGTTGGCGATTCCAGTCGGCAATGCCGGTAACATTACGGCGTATTGGAAAGGGTTCAAGGAATATTTCCAGGCGGGCAAAATCCGTTCGTTGCCGCGTATGGCCGGATTCGAGGCGGAGGGCGCGGCCGCCATCGTCCGCAGCGAACCGATCGCCCATCCGGAAACGGTGGCGACGGCGATCCGCATCGGCAATCCCGCCAGTTGGCGCCAGGCGGTCGAGGCGGCGCGCGAATCGGGCGGTGCGATCGATTATGTGACCGACGCCGAAATTCTGGAGGCCTACCGGTTACTGGCGAGCCGGGAAGGCATTTTCGCTGAGCCGGCATCCGCCGCCTCGGTCGCGGGCGTGGCGAAAATGCGCGCACAGGGCCGTCTTCGCGGCGGGGAGACGGTCGTCTGCGTGTTGACCGGCCACGGTCTGAAAGATCCGAACACTGCGATCGAAAGCGTGAACATCGAGCCGATCGTCGTTCCGGCCGAGGAGGACGCGGTACTCGACGCGCTCGGCGCCGTTCGGGGGCGTTCGGCATGACTTCAGCCGACGGCATGAAGCAGGGCCGAGTGCCCGCGCCGGGCACCCGCGTCCGCGTCCGCGTGCCGGCGAGTACCGCGAACCTCGGCCCCGGATTCGACGTGCTCGGCCTTGCGCTCGAGCTGTATGCATGGGTCGAACTTGCGGCGGCACCGCGTACGGTCATCCGCTTGCACGGCGCGAATCTGGACGGCGTACCGACCGACAAGACGAATCTCGTCTATCGCGTCGCGCAGCAATTGTTTGCTCGGGCAGGCGTCGAGGTGCCCGAGCTCGAGATCGACATCAAAAGCGACATTCCGCTGACGCGAGGTCTCGGCAGCAGCGCCTCGGCGATCGTCGCCGCGCTCGTCGCCGCCAATGCTCTGGTCGGGACGCCCTTCAGCGCGGACGAGCTGTTTCGGATGGCATCGGCGTGGGAAGGACATCCCGACAACGTCGGCGCATCGCTGTTCGGCGGTCTCGTCGTCGCGTTCTGGGACGGCAAGCGGGTCGATTATCTGAAAGTCGTGCCGGATGAGCGACTCGAGGTGCTCGTCGCCGTCCCCGACTTTCCGCTTTCGACGAAAGCGGCGCGACACGCGCTTCCCGACCGTGTGCCGATGCGCGACGCCGTTTTCAACGTCGGGCACGCCTCGTTGCTTGTCGGCGCTTTATGCTGCGGAAGGCTCGATCTGCTCCGCGTGGCGATGCGCGACGCGTTGCATCAGCCGTATCGCGCGCGGCTGATTCCCGGGCTTTCTCGAATTCTGGAAGAGGCCGAACATCACGGGGCGCTGGGAGTCGCCCTGAGCGGTTCGGGGCCGACGCTGCTGGCGCTCGTCGACCGATCGGAAACGCGCAAAGCTGAACTGGAAGCTTTTTTGCTGGATACGCTGGCGAAAGAAAACGTCCCCGCCCGAACGATGTGGCTAAGACCGGCCGTCGAAGGGGCGGTCGTGCTGGAAAACGGCGACGTGGGCGTTCCGTTTGCGCAGCTGGCTTCGGCGCAAGCACCGTCCCGCGTTTTGAGCAAAGGGGAAGTCGGAGCATGAACCGGGTTGCGTATTTGGGGCCGGAAGGAACGGTGTCGGAAGAGGCGACGCGCTTCTTTTTCCGGGACGAGGCGTGCCGGTTCGTGCCGTGCCGGTTTATGTCCGACGTGCTCCGGTCGGTCGCGGAAGGCCGCGCGGATTTCGGCGTCGTGCCGATCGAGAATACGATCGACGGTTCGGTGCATGCTCATCTCGACCTGCTGGTCAATGGCTACGACCTGCCGATTCGGGCCGAATGGGTTTATCCGTCCGTGCAAAATCTGATCGGTTATCCGCCGGAACGGCCGTCCGATGCTCCCTACGCACATATCCGAAAGATCGTTTCGATTCCTGTAGCCATCGCCCAGTGCAGGCTGTTTTTGGAGAGGAATTTTCCGGAAGATCTCGATTACGAGCAGGTGGCGAGCACCGCCGAAGGCGTGCGGCTCGTCCGCGAACGCGGCGATCCGACGCAGGCGGCGATCGGCACGAAATTGGCAGCGGAACGATACGGATTAACCGTGTTGGCCGAAAACATCGCCGACCACGACAACAACTACACGAGGTTCGTGTTGGTCGGCTTGAAACCGTATGAAGGCAAAACAAGCGATTTCCACAAGACGACGATCGTCGTCACGCTGCCGGAAGATTATCCGGGGGCGCTGCACCAGGTGCTGAGCGCGTTTGCCTGGCGCCGCATCAACCTGTCGCGGATCGAGTCGCGCCCGACCAAAAAACGGCTCGGCAGCTACTACTTCTACATCGACGTCGAAATGTCGCTGGAGTCGGTCCTGCTGCGGGCGGCGTTGGAGGAGATCGGGGCGATCGGAGCCCAGGTGCGGGTGCTCGGCAGTTACCCGAGCTTCAACTACGCGTAAGCGTTTGCGGAGGTGGGGGCGATGTCCCAGGTCATCTATCTCAACGGCGAGTTCGTGTCCCGCGAGGACGCGAAGGTGTCGGTGTACGACCACGGTTTCCTGTACGGCGACGGCGTGTTCGAGGGCATCCGGATTTACAACGGGAATATTTTCAAATGTAAGGAGCATCTTGAACGGCTGTACGACTCGGCGAAATCGATCATGCTGCACATTCCGCTGTCGTTCGACGAAATGCAGCGCGCGTTGGTCGAGACGGTGCGCCGCAACGGCCTCCGCGACGGTTATATCCGACTCGTCGTGTCGAGGGGGCCGGGCGATCTCGGCCTCGACCCGCGCCGCTCGCCGAAACCGTGGATCATCATCATCGCGGAGCAACTTGCGATTTATCCAGAAGAAGCTTACCGAACGGGACTGCGGACGATCTCGGTGTCGGCCCGGCGCAACCTGCCGGACGCGCTCAACCCGAAAATCAAGTCGCTCAATTATCTCAACAACATTCTCGTCAAGATCCAGGCGAACCTGGCGGACGTCGGCGAAGCGATCATGGTCAACGCGCAAGGGTTCGTCGCGGAAGGATCGAGCGACAACATTTTCATCGTCAAGCGCGGCGTCGTCTACACGCCGCCGACGTGGTGCGGCGCGCTGGAAGGCATCACGCGGCGCGCGATCATGGAGATTTGCGGCAGAATCGGAATTCCGCTGCGGGAAGAGCCGTTCACGATGCACGACGTCTATGTCGCGGACGAGGTGTTTTTCACCGGTACGGCGGCGGAAGTCATTCCCGTCCGCGAGGTCGACGGCCGCACGATCGGTGAGGGAAAGGCCGGGCCGATCACGACGCGTCTGCTTCAGGAATTTCGTAAAATCGTCGAGATCGACGGCGTGAAGGTATACGAGGAAGTTCAGATAGAAAAGTCGTAACGGCGTTTCGGATACGCGGACATGCATGCGCCCGGGGCGGACGTCGACCGCCGATCGGGCGCTTTGATTTTTTCGTTTTTTCACGGTTCGCCCGCCCGGTCCGCGCATAAGATGTACTGATTTTCGCGCGAAGACCCGCCGTTCGGTTGCCGGCGGGTCGATCCGGCGAAAGGAGGTTTTCGAGAGGTGAAAATCCATATCGTCAAGGCCGGCGAGACGCTCTACACGCTCGCGAAAAAGTACGGACTGGAGCTGGCGAAACTGCTCGCCGCCAATCCGGACATCCTCGACCCGAACAACTTAGCGGTCGGGCAAAAGGTGAAAATTCCGCTTTCGCCCAAGCCGTCCGTTCAGCCGGTCGGTCCCGTCCAGCACGTGCACAAAGTCGTCCAGGGCGATACGCTGTGGAAGCTGGCGAAACAATGGAACGTGCCGCTTGCCGACCTGATCAAGGCGAACCCGCATCTCAAAAATCCCAGTGTTCTGATGACGGGGGAAACGGTGTTTATTCCCGCCGTGCCGTCCGGCGAGCCGGGGACGAATGCGGACGGACCCGGCGGCGTCGGCATGAAAGCGGACGAACCGGCGCAACAGGCTTCGCCGCCGGTTTTTGCCGAAACCGGTCCGCAAGACGGCACCGGCAAAAATCCGGCGGTTCCGATGCCGGAAGGCGCAATGCCGGGAGCATGGCCGTGGCACCACGTCGTTTCGCCTGAACCGTGGCAAGTTCCGTGGCCGCCGCAGTACGAGCCGTTCGCATGGCCGTGGCCGTCTGCGTACGGCGGATGGGAGTTCTGGAACGACTGGAGCTACGCGCCGTGGCCGTGGACCCCGGCGTGGGTTGCTGTCGGACAGACCGGATGCGGATGCGGCGAAAGCGGCGCGACGGCCGTTTTCGGCTTTCCGAGCGCGACATCGGCGGAGGACGCATCGGCATCGCTCGGCTTGTACGAGTTCGGGGAATCGCGGGACGGAGGTCGGTCGGCGGAAGCCGAAGCGGCGATGGATGACGCACGGGCGGGCGATCCCGACGGGCGATCCGGCATCGCGCGTTTGGCCGTGATCGGCGCCGCACCGAAAAAAAAGAAACCGTCTTCCTCCAAGCCGCGCCGCGACCGCTTTCTCGAGTCCGGCCCGGCGCAGTCGCGCCCTTGGATCAATCTGTGAGAATACGCCGGACGCGCACCGGCAACACTAGCCTCAAAAGAATGACGAAACGGGAGGCGCAAAGTTTGCCGTGCGTGCGGAGACATTATGGAAAAAACTAAAACGCCGGCTGAAAATGCGGCGGCAATGGCTTCATTTCGCCAGCGTCCTGGTATTGCCGGCGGCATTGACGGTGGTTTCGGCGATGATTTCGCCGGCGGCGACGGCGGGAAAGGGCGACGCCTACTTCGGCATCGACCGCGACGGCCGGCTCGTTCTGTTCGACGGGCCGCCGCGGGAAGAAAGGGCGATCCGGACGTTTTTCCAACTCGACATTGAGCGGATGGAAAGCAGTCTGCCTTCTTCTTACGTCGAACAGTTGAAAAAAGGCGTCCGCGTCGCCGATGCCGACGAGTTCAACAGCGTGTTGTCGACGCTCGCCGATTTCGCAAAAGAGCCGGCGGAACGGTCATAGGGCGGCCGCCGGCCGTTCGTCTTTTTCGGCCGGTCGGCCCCCGATGCCGCAATCACGACCAGAAATACCGCCAACCGATATAAACCGCGGACAGGGCGATCGACAGCAAGGTGAGCGGAGCCCCATATTTCAGGTATTTCATAAACGTGATCGGGCATCCTTCCCGTCCTGCAAGCCCCGCGACCACCAGATTCGCGCTTGCTCCGATCAGCGTGCCGTTGCCGCCCAGACAGGCGCCGAGCGCCAAGCTCCACCAGACGGGTTCGAGATCTCCCCGAACGCCGGACGTGCCCATTTCCTGAATGAGCGGAATCATGGTCGCCACGAACGGAATGTTGTCCACAAAAGCCGACAAAACCGCGCTCATCCACAAAATCAGCATCGACGCCCTGAAAACGTCGCCTCCCGTCCATTCGACGGCTTTTTCGGCGAGCAGCCGGATGACGCCGGTTTCGACCAGGCCGCCGACGACGACGAACAGTCCGATGAAGAAAAACAGCGTCGTCCATTCCACTTTGGCGAAAGCTTCTTCCATCCGTTTTTCCCCGGCGGTCAGCAGCAACAGAAACGCTCCCGTCAGCGCGATCGTCGCCGATTCCAGACGAAGCTGGTGATGCAGGAAAAAGCCAGTGATCGTCAGCCCGAGCACGATCAGGCAGCGGACGAGCAGTCCCCTGTCCTCGATCAGTCCGGCCGTGTCCGTCTCGCGGATCCGTTTCATGCGTTCCGGATCGGCCCGCAGATCGCGGCGGAACATGAACACGAACAGCGGCAGATGCGCCGCCATGATCAGCGCGACGATCGGCGTCAGATTCTCGATGAAGGCGATGAACGTCAGTTCGCGGACGGCGCTGCCGATCATGATGTTCGGCGGGTCGCCGATCAGCGTGGCGGTCCCGCCGACGTTGGAAGCGATGATTTGAGCGATCAGAAAAGGCAGCGGCGAAATGCCGAGCTGCCGCGTGACGCTGAACGTAACCGGAACCATAAGCAGCACCGTCGTCACGTTGTCGAGAAAAGCCGACGTGACGGCGGTGATAAGCGAAAACAGGAGCAGAATGCGGACGGGATCGCCGCCGGCGCGTTTAGCGGCGGCGACCGCGAGGTATCGGAACAGGCCGGTCTCAGCCGTGACGCCGACGAGAATCATCATGCCGACGAGCAGGCCGATCGTGTTGAAGTCGATATGATGGAGGGCGGTGTCCTGGTCGAGGACGCCGAGTCCAAGCAGAAGCGCCGCGCCGGTCATAGCGACGACGGTGCGGTGAACCTTTTCGGCCACGATCAGGCCGTAAGCGAGAAGAAAAACTAAAACGGCCGCATACGCTTCGAACGTCCATGTCATGGGCGCTTGTCCGTCCTTTCCGCTGCGATTGTAGCACGTCGGCGTATCCGTGTAAAGCAAGGCTGCCGCGCAAAGCGCGTTTGTGCTATCATGGATAAGGAATAGCAAGCGGAAGGGGCGGATGGCACCTGCGCGTGCTGGGAATCGATCCGGGGTTGGCGACGGTCGGTTGCGGCATCGTCGAGCGGAGGGGCGGGGATCGGCTCGTCTGTCTCCACTACGAAGCGTTCCATACCGGTTCCAGCGACGATGTCGGCGCTCGTCTCCAGCAAATTTATGACGCGGCGTGCACGTGGATCGATCGGTATTCGCCGGATGTGATCGCGGTGGAAAAGCTGTTTTTCAATCGCAACGTCACCAACGCGTTCGCGGTCGGGCAGGCGCGCGGCGTCATCGTTTTGGCGGCCGTCCAGCGCGGCCTGGAGGTGGCCGAATACACGCCGATGCAGGTGAAACAGGCGGTGACCGGCTACGGCGGGGCGGACAAGTATCAGGTGCAGGAGATGGTGCGACTGTTGTTGCGGCTGGCCGAACGGCCGAGACCGGACGATGCGGCCGACGCTCTGGCGGTCGCCGTCTGCCATGCGCATGCTTCGATGTGGACGGAGAAGATCCGCGAGGGTATCGGGCCATGATGGAATATTTGCGGGGTAAGGCGGTTTACGTCGGACGTGATTGCCTTGTCGTCGACGTCGGCGGTATCGGCTACCGGATCGTCTGTCCAGACCCGCGCGCGTTTCGGCCTGCGGCGGGAGGGGAAACGGTCGTCTACGTCCATCAGGTCGTCCGGGAGGACGCCGTTTTGTTGTACGGGTTCCCGACACGCGAGGAGCAGCAGTTGTTCCGCCTGTTGCTCCACGTCAGCGGCGTCGGGCCGAAAGTGGCGCTCGGCGTATTGACCGGCGGTTCGCCGGACAGCGTGATTCGCGCCGTTCTCCAGGAAAATCTTGATTTCTTGAGCAAATTGCCTGGTGTCGGAAAAAAGACAGCTCAAAGAATTATTTTGGAGTTGAAAGAAAAAATTTTAAAACGCGAGACGTACTTCGATCTGTTGGATGCCGCCGTTTTGCAGGCGGAAGACAGCAGTCGAGACGGGTTGCCGGCGTCGGCCGGCGTCGGCGGATGGGATGAGGCGCGCGAGGCGCTCGTCGCGCTCGGCTATACGTCGGCGGAGGCGGAACGCGTTTATCGGCGCATTAAGGATACCGTCGATCCTGCCGCTCCCGTCGACGTCTGGGTCCGGTCGGCGCTTCGCGCGCTCGACGAAAGGTGAAGGAGATGGAAGAGAGGATCGTTTCGGCGCGGTTTCTGGCGGAAGACCATTCGATGGAGCTCAGCCTCCGGCCGCGGTTTCTCGACGAGGTGATCGGGCAAGACCGCGTCAAGAAAAACCTGAAAATTTACATCGAGGCGGCGAAACAGCGGCGGGAGCCGCTCGATCACGTGCTGCTCTGCGGGCCGCCGGGGCTCGGCAAAACGACGCTGTCCAACATTATCGCCAACGAGCTGGGCGTCAACATCCGCGTGACGTCCGGGCCGGCCATCGAGCGCCCCGGCGATCTCGCGGCGATTTTGACGAACCTACAGCCGGGCGACGTGTTGTTTATCGACGAAATCCACCGGTTGCACCGTACGGTGGAAGAAGTGCTGTACCCGGCGATGGAAGATTTCGCGCTGGACATCGTCATCGGCAAAGGGCCGGGCGCCCGTTCGCTTCGGCTTGATTTGCCGCCGTTTACGCTGGTCGGGGCGACGACGCGTCCGGGGCTTCTGTCGCATCCGCTGCGCGACCGCTTCGGCGTCGTCGGACGGCTGGAATACTATTCGGTGCAGGAGCTGGCGTACATCGTGGCCAGATCGGCCGAAATCCTGAAAATCCCGCTTGCCGGCGACGCTGCGGAAGAGATCGGCCGCCGAGCGCGCGGCACGCCGCGGATTGCCAACCGGTTGCTCAAGCGCGTCCGAGATTATGCGCAGGTCGTCGGCGACGGCATCGTGACGGGCGACGTCGCGCGGGCTGCACTGGAGCAAATTCAGGTCGACCCGCTCGGGCTCGATCCGGTCGACCGCAGGCTGATGGAGACGATCATGGTTCATTTCGAGGGAGGTCCGGTCGGCCTCGAGACCGTCGCGGCGATGGTCGGAGAGGACAGCCAGACGATCGAGGACGTCTACGAGCCGTATTTGATGCAGATCGGATTTTTGCAGCGGACGCCTCGCGGACGGGTGGCGACGCCTCAGGCATACCGGCATTTCGGGCTGACGCCGCCGGAGCGCATTCGCGCGGTCGGGGAGGCGGGATTATGAAGTCTCCTCAAAGTCGGCGGCTGCGGTTGTGCCGGATTGCGGCCTGCATCGCCGCCGCGTTTGCGGCCGCGTCATTCACGGGGCCGGCCGGGCGATCCGCAGCGGAACAGCCGCGAGCCTCCCAGGCTTCGACGTTCGTGCTGCCGGAGTCGATCCGCGTTGCGCTTTATCTCGATTCGGACAGATCGTTTCGCCGCACGACCGCGGCCGTCACCCTGTCGCATCCGCAAGGTTTACGCATCGGCATCCGTTCGGAACAAGGTTTTCGCGTGTGGGCGGAAATCGGCGGCGGCAAAGCCGTCCGTTTCAGCCCGGACGGTTACCGGATCATAGCGGCGGAGACAGAAGACGCGGCCAGCGCCCGGTCACGGGCGGAATCGCTCGTCGCCGCGAAGGAGCCGGCGTTTGTCCGGAGCGTCGCCCGCGCAGGCAAGCCGCCACTTTACCAGGTGTGGATCGGGCCGTTTTCGACGCTGGAAGAAGCGGTGCAGGAAAAAGCGCGGCAGTCTGAATCGCTGCGCGTCGCCGGGCCGTTGCGGTTGGCCGTCGGTCCGTTTGCGACTCGAGACGAGGCGGTTGCGACGGCCGCCGGGTTGGCGTCGGATGGTTGGACGGCTTTCACCGCTTTGGCCGAGCGCGACGGTCGTCCTGTTTATTTTGCGGCGATCGGCGAGGAGACCGATCCGACGGCGCTGGAAACGCTGCGTCGGGAGCTTGCCGCGCGCCGCCCCGATTTGCGCCCGACGGCGCTGAAACCTCCTTATTTGGTGTTTTGGGACGGTTTTTCCGAAGCGCCTGCTCATGTTTCGTACGGTTACGGCGAAGGAGTGCCTCCGGTCCGCGTCGCGGCGCCGACGGCGGGCATTTCGGTCGCGGAGAAAAACGCTGCCTACCGCGGAGAGATCGAACTGTTCGTCCATCGCGGAAAGATGGCGGTCGTCAACGAGTTGCCGCTTGAACAGTATCTTTATTCGGTGACCGGCTCGGAGACGGGTTCCGGCTGGCCTGCGGAAGCGCTGAAGGCGCAGGCGGTCGCCGCCCGGTCGTTTGCGCTGGCGCGGAAAAACCGTTACGGCGTCGCGGATGTGTCGGACAGCACGCTCGATCAGGCGTACGCCGGGATAAACGGGGAGACGCCGGAAGCGACGGCGGCCGTCGATGCCACGCGAGGGGAAGTGTTGACGATCGGCGGCCGACCGCTGGAGGCGCTGTTTCATTCCAACGCCGGCGGAATGACCGCCGATCCCGAGGAGGTCTGGGGAATTCCGAACGACGCATACCGGCCCGTCAACAGTCCGGATGAGGCGGCCGCCGCCGGGAAGCCGCTCTGGTATCGGGTCTGGCTCGATTCCGGGGAGACCGGCTATGTTCGGTCGGATCTGTTGCGCGAGACGGGCCGGACACGCGGGGGGTTTCCCGTGATGGAGGCGGTCGTCGACGGTGCCCGCGTGCGGCCCGTTCCGCTCGCTTCGGATGAGGTGGCGCCGAAAATCGCAGAATTGCCGCTCGGGGCGACGGTCGTGCGGATCGGGGAAACCGTCGAATCGAATGCGTTTGCGTGGATGCGCGGCCCGTACCGCGCCGTCGACGTCGCCGAGCGGCTTCGCGCCGCCGGGTGGTCGGGGGGAACTCCGCGCACGTTGGAAGTCGCCGCCGTCGGCCCGTCTGGACGGGTCGTCTCGGTCGGCGCCGACGGCCGTCCGGTCGAGGTCGCCTATCCCGACGCGTATCGCGGAATATTTTTCGGCTTGCCGAGCGGCAAGTTCCGGATCGAAGAGACGGGACGGTTTCGCGTGCTCGGAGCGGACGGCAACGCGCGCGATCTGTACGGGGAACCCGGAGAGCGGGTGTACGCCGTCGGCGAAGACGGCGTTCCTGTAGAACTGACGTCCGCGACGCGCATCGTGACGGACGGGGAAACCGTCCGCGTCGGAACGAAGGACGCCCGGTTCGTGTTTTACGGCAACGGGCTTGGCCACGGCGTCGGCATGTCGCAATGGGGAGCACGGGCGCTGGCCGAGCGCGGGTACGATTACCGCGCCATTTTAAGATTTTATTATCAGGGCGCAACATTGGAAAAGGGCGGTCGGTCATGAACGTCGACGAATTCGATTACGAACTTCCCGAAGAACTCATCGCCCAAGAACCGCTTGCTGACCGCGCGGGATCGCGCTTGCTCGTGCTGCGCAAAAAAAGCGGGGAAATCGCGCACGAACGATTTCGCGATCTCGGCAAGTTTCTGCGGCCGGGCGACGCGCTCATCCTGAACGACACGCGCGTTATTCCGGCGAGACTTTACGGACGAAAGACGGCGACCGGCGCGCGCGTCGAGCTGTTGCTGCTCAGGCCGCTCGGCGGCGACCGGTGGGAGACGCTCGCCCGTCCGGCCAAACGCTTGAAGGCGGGGACGACGGTCGAATTCGCGGAGGGCGATGCGCGGATGACGGCCGTCGTCGAGCGGGAAGAAGACGACGGCAGGCGGATTGTCCGCTTTGAGCACGAAGGATCGTTCGAGTCCCTGCTCGAACGGATCGGCCGCGTTCCGTTGCCGCCTTACATTCGCAAACCGCTTGTCGACCGGGATCGCTACCAAACGGTTTACGCCAGGAGGGCCGGTTCGGCCGCCGCACCGACGGCCGGCCTGCATTTTACGGAAGAGATGCTGGAGACGCTGCGGTCAGCCGGTATTCGCGTCGGCTACGTGACGTTGCACGTCGGTCTCGGCACGTTCCGGCCGGTGACGGCCACCCGGGTCGAGGACCACCGTATGCACGCGGAAGTGTATGAAGTTCCGGCGGCGACCGCCGAACTCGTCAACACGACGAGGCGTGACGGCGGTCGAGTCGTCGCCGTCGGAACGACCGTCGTCCGGACGCTGGAAAGCGCGGCAAAACCGGATGGAACGGTCGCGGCGCAATCCGGCGAAACGGATCTGTTCATCTATCCTGGATACCGGTTCCGCGCTGTCGACGCGCTCATCACCAACTTTCATCTGCCGAAATCGACGCTTCTGATGCTCGTCTGCGCTTTCGCCGGGCGAAATGCCGTGCTGGAGGCGTACCGGCAGGCAGTCGAGCTGCGGTATCGATTTTTCAGCTTCGGCGACGCGATGCTGATTATCGACTGAACGAAAGGAATGGAGATCGGGGTTGTCCGCCATTCGATTTGAGCTGATCAAGACGTGCCGACAGACCGGGGCCCGACTCGGCCGCGTCCATACGCCGCACGGATCGTTTGAAACGCCGGCGTTTATGCCCGTCGGGACGCAGGCGACGGTCAAGACGCTGTCGCCGGAAGAGCTGAAAGAGATGGGCGCCGAGATTATTTTGAGCAACACGTACCATCTGTTCGTGCGGCCGGGGCACGAGCTGATCCGTGAAGCCGGCGGTCTACACCGTTTTATGAACTGGGACCGGCCGATTCTGACGGACAGCGGCGGTTTTCAGGTGTTTTCGCTGAGCGACCGGCGCAAAATCGACGAGGAAGGCGTCGAGTTCCGGTCGCATTTGAACGGCGACCGGCTGTTCCTAAGTCCGGAGAAGGCGACGGAAGTCCAAAACGCGCTCGGCGCCGACATCATCATGGCGTTCGACGAATGCCCGCCGTACCCGGCCGATTACGCGTACGTCCGGGCGTCCGCCGAACGGACGGTCCGCTGGGCCGAACGGTGTCTCAGGGCGCATGCACGCCCGACCGATCAGGCGATGTTCGCGATCGTTCAGGGCGGCGTCTATCCGGATTTGCGCCGGGCCTGCGCCGAGCAGTTGACTTCCTTGGATTTCCCCGGTTATGCTATTGGTGGGCTGAGCGTAGGCGAACCGAAGCCGATCATGTACGAGATGCTGGAGGCGACGGTACCGTTGCTGCCGGCGGACCGGCCGCGGTATTTGATGGGCGTCGGCTCGCCCGACGCGCTGATCGAGGGGGCGATGCGCGGCATCGACATGTTCGACTGCGTGCTGCCGACGCGTATCGCCCGCAACGGCACGGTGATGACGTCGAAAGGGCGGCTCGTCGTCCGCAACGCGGAGTATGCGCGCGACCTGTCGCCGCTTGATCCGGATTGCGATTGTTACGCGTGCAGGCATTACACGCGGGCGTACGTCCGCCATCTTCTCAAAGCAGATGAAGTGTTCGGCATCCGGCTGACGTCTTACCATAACCTGTATTTTCTGCTTCGGCTCATGCGCCGCATCCGCCAGGCGATCCTCGAGGATCGGCTGCGCGACTTCCGCGACGAGTTTTTCGCGGCGTATGCAGCGCGGGGAGAAGGTTTTTGACGGAACAAACATCCCGGAAGGAAGGAAGTCGGAACGATGTGGCTGTCGGCACAGGAATCCGCAAACGCAGCGGCAGGCACGGCGGCGATCGTCCAGGGGTTCATCATCCCGCTCGTGTTGATGCTGGCGGTATTCTATTTTCTGCTCATCCGCCCGCAGCAGAAGCGTCAGAAAGCGCGCAACGCCATGCTGAACTCGCTGAAAAAGGGCGACAAAGTCGTCACGATCGGCGGCCTGCACGGCACGATTGTCGAATTGACGGACGATACCGTCGTGCTCAGGGTCAACGACGTGACTAAAATGACGTTCGACCGGACCGCGATCAACGCGGTGATCAAACCAGCTCCCGAGCCGAACGCAAAGTCGGAAAATTGACAGTCGCCGTAGAAGCCCCCGCCCATGCCGGTTCGCAAAGCCGAAGCGCATGTCGGGGGCTTGTTGCGCCGGCTTTTGGTGCGGGCCGCTCATGCATCGGCAGTTGTGCGGTCGATGTTCATCCGGCGGTGTTGCGCATCGCCGTTTTCCGCGCCGTCCAACGCGCGGCGGCATTCATATCGGCCAGTTTCTGCGCGGTGAAGGCGGCCGTTGCTCCCAATGCCAGGCCGGCGACCATGTCTGCCGTCCAGTGGATTCCAAGGTAAAAAATTGAAGTCACAATGACAGCGGCAGCGACAGCGGTGCACCACCTCCAGAAGCGGTTGCCGCTTTTGCGTGCAAGCAACGCCATCGTGACAGAAATCGACGTGTGCAGACTCGGGAAGCTGTTATCCAAATCCGACAAATGCCGGTACGTTGATTCAAAGTTCGGGTACACTTCGAGCATCGGGAACTGGACGTTTTGTGAAAACGCATGCACTTCCTTTACGGGGAAGAAAAGGTAAAATGGTATAGCAAGAATGTAGTTTAACATGACGGCATAGCAGACTGCGCGATAAAGCCGGAAGTTGCGCTCGTAGGCATACAGAATTAGCGAGCCGATTAGCATCGTCTGAAATACGACGACATAGAAATAGGCGAAGACCGGCGTCAGCCACGGGTGATAAAGCAGCGACTGGATACGTGCGACCGTGTCGCCTTCGATTCGAAAAATCCACGCCGTTTTATCGGAAGAAAGGGAAAAAGCGTTTTCCAGGGAGATCTCCAGTTTGTTCAGCAGCAACACCGCCAACATGGCGGCGAAATGAAGCGCAAACGTTCTGGACTTTTTCAGTCTCTCCACGAAAAACTGCGCCGCGCCCAACGGGGGACGGCCGAGGGCGCCCCACAGCAAGACGAAGACGGTCGCCGCCGTGTATAGTGCGATAAACCCCAAATTCGGAAACAAATTCATTAGCCGTGCGTCCTCCCCACGTCCGCGCATATGCAGGCCGCAATCCGTGACCATTATAACACAAGCGGAAGGAATCGCGTGAGGAGCGCACTTTGCTCGAACTAGGCCGATGTTTTGCTGGAGCCGACGCCGATCATGCCGCCCAGGACACCCGACGGCACCGAGATCGACGCCGTCAGCAGCGAATGTTTCGTCCACGGCACGTCGAAGGCGAGAAATCCGACCAGCAAAACGGCGACGGCATACGCCATGCCGAAGCATCCTCCGATGTACCAACCGCGGACGCCGGTTTTTCTCGCCGCGGCGAAGCCGCCTATCAGGGCGGCCACGGCATGGATGGGGTATACGGCGGTTTCTAAAGATTGCTCGCGAAGGTCGGTTGCCGTCAGAAACCCGGCGAATGCTGCCGAGAAAACGCCGAGGCAGGTGAAAGAGACGGCCATCCCGACGGCGAAGGCGGTGCCGATTCGGTGCATCGCGATTCCCTCCCGTTTCGGCGATTATCGCCTGAGGATTACTCTAAGCATTCCGCGCGGATCGATTAGGCCAAGCCACGCGGCAGAGAAGGTGTAGACGGCGAAACCGGCGGAGCAGGCGGCCGCAAAGCGGACCGACGGTTCGGCGAATGCGGTCAGCCGGGCGGTCAGCACGACGGCGGCGGCCATGAATGTCATGCATGCCGCCGTTTTGGCCAGATCGCCGACCAACCCGACGCGAATCCCGAGCAGCCGGACGACGCTTGCCGCGTGGAGTATGGTGACGAGGACCATGTTCACGTTGATGGCGACGACGGCACCGTAGATCCCCCACTCCGGCCGGCTTGCAAGGACGACGATCAAGACGAGCTTCACGACGGCTCCAACGACCGTATTCCGTAGGGCGGCGCCAGGTCGGTCGAGCGCTTGAAGCGCCGCTTGAAGCGGGCCCTGAACGTACAGCATCAGGGCGAACGGCGCCATCATGCCGAGCATCCGGCCCGTTTCGCCGTTGCGGTATAACAGTCGACAAAGCGGTTCGGAAAGGACGAACATGGCGGTGACAAACGGCGCCCCGGCGACGAGCGAAAGCCGAATCGACTGCGACAGTCGCCGACGTACGGCGTCTCTGTCATTGCGGGCTGCCGCTTCCGACAGGGCGGGCACGAGCGAAACCGACAGCGAGTACGTCAGTGCAGTCGGCAACAGCAAGACCGGGATCACCATTCCCTGGAGCATGCCGTATTGGGCCGTCGCGACGGACGCCGCGACGCCGGCGGCGGCCAGGCTTTGGACGATGAGCACCGATTCGAGAAAATAGGAGGCCGACCCGACGAGCCGACTTCCGGTAACCGGAGCGGCGATTTTCAGCAGTTTTCCCAGCACCGACCGGACGGTCGCGTCGGATTCGGATTTGCCCGCCGGGGCCACGGACGTTCCGTCGCGAAGGGGGGAAGTTGAACGGCGCCAAGCGCCGACAAGCATCAACATCCCGGCCAATTCGCCGGCGGCGACGCCGAGCATTGCGCCTGCGGCGGCGTATTCGACGCCGTAACGCATGAGCCAGGCCGACAACGCCAGCACGGCGACGATCCGGACGACGGTTTCGACGATTTGGGACGAAGCGGGAGGGATCATGTTTTGTCTTCCCTGGAAGTATCCGCGAAGCACTGCGGAAACGGCGACGATCGGCAAAATCGGCGCCATGCATCGAAACGCTGCCGACACGCGTTCGTCCGTAAACAGCGTCCCGACTAGCAGGTCCGAGACGGCCAGAAATCCGCCCGCCAACAGAAGACCCGCACCGAGCGTCGCCGCCAGCGCCGCGGACAACGTTTTGCGGATCGATCGTTCATCGCCGCGTGAGTCCGCTTCCGCGACCAGTTTGGCGACGCTTAAAGGAATGCCGCCCGTGATCACCGTCAGCAAAACGATGAGCAGCGGATAACCCATCTGATACAGGCCCACGCCGTCTGCACCGATCATCCGCGGCAAGGCGATGCGGGGGACAAAGCCGAGCAGACGGTTGACGACGCCGGCGGCGGCCAACACGAGCGTTCCGGCGATGAACGATTGGCGTGAGCGGGAACTGTTCGAACGCAGCGCGTCGTCCCCCCGATCCGGCAGAATGGTTACGTCCTATGGATATGCCGGCTTGTTTCTCTCTCATGACTTCTTGCAGGAATTCGCAGTCCGGCCGCGAATTTAAGACCGTAAGAACGGGGGCGATCGGGCGATGCAAGATGCCGTTGCGTTGTCGGAACGGGAGCTGGAAGAAGCGATTCGGCTGATGTGCGAAAGCAAAGCGGACGAGTTCCGGCTGCTCGGGTACGAATCGATCACCGCCGAAGACGTCTGGGAATGCGTGCGCGAACGGTACCGGACGGACGGCCTTCCTCGGCTTTACCGGCTGGCTTCCGACATCTTGTCGCTGAAGCCGACGGAATGGATGAACTGGGCAACGCTCAAAGCGTTGCGCCCGTAGCCGCCGCGCCGCGGCGACGCCTCGATTTTGGTTTCGCGGCGAGGGTGGATTATAATAGGGGTATTGAAGTCGGGAAGGGAGACAGGCCGTCATGAACTCGAAAAGAATCGCGGCGTTTGTGGCGACGGTCGTTATCGCGCTCGGCGTCGTCGTCGCCACCATGCCTTTTTTGTTGTCCTCGATCCGTCTCGGCCTCGACTTAAAAGGCGGATTTGAAATTTTGTACGTGGCCGAACCGTTGGAAGGACAAGGCGAAGTGACGCACGACGCTCTTGTCCGGACGGCGCAAAGTCTGGAGCGGCGCGCAAATCAGACCGGTGTCGAGGAGCCCGACATCGTGGTCGAAGGCAAAAACCGCATTCGCGTCCGCATCGCCGGTGTTACGGACGAGGCGAAAGTACGCGAAATCTTGAAAAAGCCCGTTCAGTTGACGTTCCGCAGCGCCGAAGGTTGCAAGGGCGCGGGCGACTATTGCAAAATCGAGCTTCTCGGGACCGATTTCAAGGAAGGCGCGGCGAAAGTCGTCTACGATCAGCTGAATCGCCCCGTCGTCGAGATCGAAGTCAAGGATAAAGCGAAATTTGCGGACGTCACCCGTCGGCTCGTCGGCAAGCCGCTGGCGATTTATCTGAACGACGAGCTGCTGTCCGCCCCCGTCGTTCAGCAGGAACTGACGGACGGCCGGGCGCAGATTACGGGCAGTTACACGTATGAAGAGGCCAAACAGCTCGCCGATACGATCAATCTCGGCGCTTTGCCGCTTAAGTTGACTGAAAAATATACGCAATCGGTCGGTGCGACGCTCGGTCAGCGTTCACTCGAACAGACGCTCACCGCCGGTGTTGTCGGATCGATTCTGATTCTCGTGTTCATGCTGGCCGTCTACCGGCTGCCCGGCATCGTCGCCGCAGTGTCGCTCATCGTCTATACGTGGGCGCTGCTCGGTCTGTTTGTTTTAATGAACGCGACGATGACGCTGCCGGGAATCGCGGCGTTCGTGCTCGGAATGGGAATGGCGGTCGACGCGAACATCATCACTTACGAGCGGATCCGAGAAGAAATCCGCAGCGGCAAAAGCCTTCTTTCAAGTCTGAAGGCCGGTTCGCGCCAGTCGCTCAGGACGATTCTCGACGCCAACCTGACGACGGTGCTTGCCGCCGCTGTTCTCTACTACGTCGGGGGGTCCGGCGCGATCAAAGGTTTCTCCCTGACGCTCATCCTCAGTATTGCCGTCAGCATGCTGTCCAACGTGTTGTTCTCTCGGTTTTTGCTTTATCTGTTAATCCGGAGCAATCTTTGGAAAAAACCCGAACATTTCGGCGTGCGTGCTTCCGAAATTACCGACTTGAAAGCGGCCGATTCCGAAAAAAGGAAATCGGAAGCCCGCCGGCTTGTCCGGTTTGATTTCGTCCGCCATCGCAACCGGTTTTTCGCCGGATCGTTGGCGATCACGGCGCTCGGCGTTGCGACGCTGGCCGTGTTCGGGTTCAATTACGGCGTTGACTTCAAGGCGGGCACGTCGCTTGACGTGGTCGTCGGCAAGCCGGTGGACAAAGCGAAGGCGGTTCAGCTTCTGGAAACCGCGATCGGCGAACGCCTGAAGGCGCAGCCGACGATCGGGGGAGTAAACGGTGAACGCGTGTCCGCGAGATTCGACCGTGTGCTGTCGTCCGAGGAGATCAATCGGGTCAAGGATGCATTCGCCAAGGAGTACGGGACCAACGTCGCCGTGGAAGAAAATACGGTCGACCCCGTCATCGCGCGCGAACTCGGGCGCAATGCGATGATCGCTGTGGCGATCGCGAGCGTCGGCATCATGCTGTACGTCGCCGTCCGTTTCGAATGGCGGTTCGCGCTCGCCGCGATTGTCGCGTTGTTGCACGACGCGTTCATCGTCATCAGCGTTTTCTCGCTCTTTCGGCTCGAAGTCAACTTGCCGTTTGTGGCGGCCGTCTTGACGATCATCGGTTATTCGATCAACGATACGATCGTCATTTTCGACCGGATTCGCGAAAACTTGCGGTTTGCGAAGCTGCGGTCGTTCGACGACCTGGCGAACCTGGTCAACCGCAGCGTCTGGCAGACAATGGCGCGGTCGATCAACACGGTTTTGACGGTGCTGTTTGCGTCCGTCATGTTGCTTATTCTCGGAAGCGAGTCGATCCGGCTGTTTTCGCTGGCGATGACGGTCGGTCTCGTGGCGGGGGCGTATTCGTCGGTTTGCATTGCGAGCTCGATCTGGATTTTGCTGAAAAAAGGGTCGATCGGACGGTCGCCCGCCGCCAAGCCGGAGACGCCGTAAGCAGAGAATGGGACGTGCAGACGGGGTGAAAGGACGGATCGGCATGTCGGAAAGCCGCATTTCGCGCGGGACGATCGGAGCTTGGTGGGGCGCGGCGGGCAATGCCGTGCTGGCGGCGGGCAAGGCGCTTGTCGGTTGGTGGACCGACAGCGAAGCCCTTCTCTGGGACGCGGCTCGTTCGGTTGCCGAAGCGTCCGGGTGCGTCGCCGTTTTGCTCGGACTGAACGCTTTGGGGCGCGGCGCGTTTTCCGGCATTACGCGCGGGTCCGGCGGCTTTCGGGCGGCTGCCGTAGCGGCGTCGATGTTGCCGCTCTTCGTCGGTTGGGAGATCGTGTATGGGTCGATTCGGTCGTTCGGTCGGGCGGATGATCATCTTGCGGCATGGCCTGCGGCGTTGGCCGTGCTGCTCGCGGCGGCGGTTAAGGAAGTGCTGGCCCGGCGAATTCCGGATTCCGACGTCGACGGCCGCTCCGTCGCCCGAGATCGCATTGCATCGGTCGTCGTGTTGGCGGGCGTCGGCCTGGCGTCCGTCGCAACGCAGGCGGGTCTCGAGACATTGGCGTTTTCGGAAGCGGTTGCCGGCATGGCGCTCGGGGCACTGGCGTTGTGGTGCGGATTCGGTGCCGTCAGCGGAGCGGTCAGAGCGGCTGCGGGAATACCGGCCGACGGCGCGCGGACGACGGCGTTGAAGGAGGCCGCCGGACTCGTTCCGGGCGTGCTCGGCGTTTCGTTTTCCGAAGTTCGGCAGTATGGAAAGTATGCAATCGTCCGTCTGCGCATCGCCGTCGACCCGTGCCTGACCGTACGCGAAGCTCATGCGATCGCCCAGGCGGTACGAACGCTGTTGTTGGCCCGTTTCCCGGATATGGCAGCCGTTGAGGTTGCCGTTTGTCCGCACGTTCAGTCGTTCACGGGTTCTCCGGTATCGGCCGAAGGTGCAGAGGACGGATTGACGTCGCCGGATTACGCGGCCCTGTCGCCGTCTTGCCGCAGGCCGACCTTGCATTAACTTGCATTTAAGAAGCTTTTGCTTGAGGAGGATAAGCCGTTGCTTCGTCCGAGAGCCCGCTGGATCGTCAAGGAGATCGAACTCGGCACGGCAGACGTCCGGGCTGCCGCCGAACGGCTGGCCGACAAACTCGGGATCGGCCCGTTGCTGGCTCGCCTGCTCGTCGTGCGCGGACAGGGAGATCCGGAAGCGGCGGCGGAATTTTTGTACGCTGGTATTGAACGCCTTCATTCGCCTTTCGAGATGGACGGCATGGAACGGGCGGTTGCCCGTATCCGCACGGCGTTGGAACGCGGCGAACGGATTCGCATTTACGGCGACTACGACGCCGACGGCGTTTGCGCCACCGCGATGTGGGTCAGGCTGTTGAAAAGAGTCGGGGCGGATTTCGATTTTTACGTGCCGCACCGCGTTTCGGAAGGATACGGGTTAAATGTTCAGGCGATCGACGACGCGGCCGGGCGGGGCGTTCGCCTGATTTTGACGGTGGATACCGGCATTTCCGCCGTGGAGGAGATCGAGTATGCGAAGGCGCTGGGCATCGACGTGGTCGTCACCGATCATCACGAACCGCCGCCGGTGTTGCCGGATGCTTGGGCGGTTGTCGATCCGAAGAAACCGGGATGCCGTTATCCGTTCCGGCATCTGGCCGGCGTCGGCGTTGCGTGGAAAACGGCGCAGGCGCTGCTCGGAGAGCCTCCGTTGGAATGGATCGATCTCGTCGCCGTCGGAACAGTGGCGGACGTCGTTCCGCTTATAGGCGAAAACCGGATTCTCGTTCGTGAAGGGTTGCGCCGGTTCGGGCGGTCGGAAAACGCCGGTTTGCGCGCTTTGCTCTCCGCCGCCGGCGTGTCGCCGGACCGGGCTGTCACCGAACGGGACCTGGCGTTTGTTCTGGCGCCGCGCATCAATGCCGGCGGCCGGATGGACCATGCCGATGTTGCGGTTCGTTTGCTTGCGACCGACGATCCGACCGAAGCGGCGGCGGCTGCGGAACATTTGGAGTCGCTGAACCGGGAGCGCCAGCTCGTCGCCGAGGAAACGCTGCGTCTGGCGGCAGAGCAGTGGCTGGGCCGTCCGTATGCCGCGGCCGTCGTTGCGGCGGGCGAGGGGTGGAACGCGGGCGTGCTCGGCATTGTCGCCGCGAAACTGCTCGACATGACCCGCAGGCCGACGTTCGTCCTGGCGATCGACCCGCATACCGGCATCGCCAAAGGATCGGCCCGCAGCTTGCCCGGGTTCGATCTGTACCGCGCTTTGACCGAGTGTGCCGATTTGCTGGAGGAGTTCGGCGGGCACGAGCTCGCCGCGGGGCTAGCCGTCAGAGCGGAACGCCTGCCCGAATTGCGCGAGCGCTTGGAACGCCTTGCCGGATCGTTTCAGCCGGAAGAAAGCGAAACGCCTTCGACCGTCGCCGAGGCTGATCTTGTTTGGGATTGGGATGCCGCGAATCGGGAATGGCTGCTCGAGCTGGAGAAGCTCGCCCCGTTCGGAACCGACAATCCGGTTCCGCGGTTTCACTTTACGGGTGTTCGCGTGGCCGATCGCCGCACGGTCGGAAAAGACGGACGCCACGTCAAACTCGTGCTCGCGCCGGATTTCGCATCGGACGATGCTCCCGGAAAAGAAAGCGGTCGGATTTCCGCTGTAGGTTTCGGGATGGCGGAGTCGTTTCGAGCCGTTTCGCCGCTTTCGCGACCCGACCTGCTGGCCGAATGGAGCGTCAACGAGTGGAACGGCCGGCGCGTTCCGGAGGTGATTATTCGCGACGTCGGCGTGCCGCACGTGCAGGTGTTCGATTGGCGGCAGGAGGCATTGCCGGAGAAATTGCCCGAGCTGGCTTCCAGCTGGGTGGACGCCGGCCGCAGGCAGGCGCTGATCGCGTTCGACCGCCGCGAGGCACAGGCGGTGGCCGAACGACTGACCGGCTTCGGCGTTTCCGTCTGGACGGCGGACGGCGAACCGGTTGCGCCGGACGATAAATCGTCTCTGACACGATGGGAAGATTGCGTTGACCTTTGGTTGTACGATGTTCCGCCGGAAACCGGCGTTTTGCGGCGGACGCTGTCGCGCTGGCGTTGCGCGGAGCGGCTGTATGTTTCGTTCGTCGGCTGTACTGCGCTGTCCGAATTTGCGGCCGCTTGGCTCGAGCCGGCGGCGACAAGGGAGCCTTTTAGGAAAGTATACGGCGCTCTGCTGAACGATGCCGTCGTGTCGATGGAGGAACTCGCCGGGCGTTGCGGACTGGACGAGACGACGATACGGTGGGTCGTCGACGTGTTCGGAGAGCTCGGTTTCATCCGACTGACGGATTCCGGGCACGTGCTTCGCGTGCCGAATCCCGTCCGGCGAAACCTGTCGGAGTCCGCTGCCTACCGAAACCGGCTGCAACTTGCTAAAACGGCGGCCGAATTGGCCGGCATGGCGCCGGAACGACTGGCCGCCGTGTTGTTGAATTGGATTCCCAAACGGACGGACCGGGAGGAACGAAGCGATGGATTTCAAATCGTACATTCGTGTCATACCGGATTGGCCGCAGCCCGGCATCCGGTTTAAGGACATCACGACGTTGCTGAAGGACCGTCGGGCGTATGTCGCCGCCGTCGACGCACTTGTTGAACGGTATCGCCACGAGCGGATCGACCTGGTTGCGGGGCCGGAAGCGCGCGGATTCGTGATCGGTGCTCCGCTGGCGTATGCGCTCGGCGTCGGATTCGTTCCCGTGCGCAAAAGCGGCAAGTTGCCCGCCGAGACGGTGGAGGCGGAATATGATCTCGAATACGGCAAAGACCGGCTGGCCATCCACAAAGACGCAATCACGCCGGGCCAGCGCGTTTTGATCGCGGATGATCTGTTGGCGACGGGGGGAACGATCGCCACTACCGTCAAGTTGGTGCGCCAGCTTGGCGGCGAAATCGTCGGGGCGGCGTTTTTGATCGAGCTGACGTATTTGAACGGGCGTGAGCGCCTGCGCGATATCGAAGTCACGTCGCTGGTGAGGTATTGAACCGTCATGATCGTCGACGTTGTGGCTACGTCCGAAAAAACGGTGGCGCTTTCGTTCGACGACGGTCCCGATCCGTTGTACACGCCGCAGATGTTGGAGACGTTGCGCCGTTTCGGTGTAAGATCGACGTTTTTCGTCATCGGACGAGAACTCGAGCGACACGTTGATCTAGCCGAACGGATCGTCGCCGCCGGCCATGAGCTGGGCAACCATACGTATACGCATCCCTGGTTAACGAAACTGGAAGAGGAAGCCCGCCGCGACGAGCTCGAGCGGACTGATCGGCTGATCCGCGCCGTTTCCGGGAAAAGGCCGACCGTTTTTCGTCCGCCGTTTCTGGCATGGGACGAGGCGATCGTCCGGTTGGCGGAATCGTTCGGGTATGCGACAGTCGGGGCGGCGAACGTGGAAGCAGCGGACTGGACGATGCCGGGTGTCTCTTTTATTGTGGAGAAAACGCTTGCCTGCCTTCGTCCCGGCGCGGTTCTTCTATTTCACGACGGCGGCGGAGACCGGTCGCAGACGGTCGAGGCAGTCGGGCTGCTTTTGGCGGAGCTCGAACGTTTGGGATACCGCACGGCGACCGTCGGAGAACTGCTTGCGGCCTGCCGGCCCGATTGACTCCGGCGCGTTTTCGGCGCATAATAAATGTCAAACCGATTGTGCGAACGTCCGTTTCGCATGGCGAGGGCGCTATGGAAGCGAATTTCGAACAACTGCTGAAAAAGGCGTCGGCCTACTTGAAACCGGCGGATTTGGAAAAGATTCGGCAGGCCTATGAATTTGCCGAACAAGCGCATGCGGGCCAGACGCGAAAGTCCGGGGAGCCGTACATCGTTCACCCGCTCGCCGTGGCGGAGATTTTGGCGGACATGCAGGCGGATACGGTGTCGATCATGGCCGCGCTACTGCACGACGTCGTCGAGGACACCGATGTGACGCTGGAAGAATTGGAACGACGTTTCGGCAAGACGTGCGCCATGGTCGTCGACGGCCTGACGAAGCTGGAAAAGATTCGCGTCAAGTCGAATGAAGAGATTCAAAACGAAAATTACCGAAAAATGCTCGTCGCCATGGCGCAGGATTTTCGCGTCATCCTGATCAAGTTGGCCGATCGGCTGCACAACATGCGTACGTTGAAGTACCAGTCGGAGGAAAACCAACGGCGCATCGCACAGGAGACTTTGGAGATTTTTTGTCCCATCGCTCATAGACTTGGTATTTCGGCAATTAAATGGGAAATGGAGGATATCGCGTTCCGCTTTTTGAACCCGCAGCAATATTATCGCATCGTGCATCTGATGCAGAAAAAGCGGCGGGAGCGGGAACAGCACATCGCCGAGCTGATCGAGATCATTCGCCAGAAGCTGCAGGAAACCGGAATCCGGGCGGACGTGTCCGGCCGGCCGAAACACATTTACAGCATTTACAAAAAAATGACGACTCAAAACAAACAGTTTAACGAAATTTTCGACCTGCTGGCGGTCCGCATCATCGTCGACGACGTCAAGGAATGTTACGCTGCGCTCGGCGTCGTCCATACGTTGTGGAAACCGATGCCCGGGCGGTTCAAGGATTATATCGCGATGCCGAAGCCGAACATGTACCAGTCGCTGCACACGACCGTCATCGACTCCCGCGGCGAGCCTCTCGAAGTCCAGATCCGTACGTGGGAGATGCACCGGACGGCTGAATACGGAATCGCGGCGCACTGGGCGTACAAGGAAGGCGCGGTCGTGCCGCCGGGCAGTTTCGGCGAGCGCATCAATTTTTTCCGAGAAATTCTCGAATTGCAGAAAGAGACGAGCGATGCGTCGGAATTTATGCAGTCGCTCAAAATGGATTTTTTCTCCGACGTCGTGTTCGTATTCACGCCGAAGGGCGAAGTGATCGAACTTCCGGCCGGATCGGTGCCGCTTGATTTCGCCTACCGCATTCATACGGAGATCGGCAACCGGACGGTCGGCGCCAAGGTCAACGGCAAGATCGTTCCGCTCGACTATAAGCTGAAAACGGGCGACATCGTCGAGATATTGACCTCGAAACATTCCTACGGTCCGAGCCAAGACTGGCTGAAAATCGCGCAATCGTCGCACGCCCGGGCGAAAATCCGGCAATGGTTCAAAAAGGAGCGCCGCGAGGAATACATCCAGCGCGGGCGCGAGGCGATCGAGCGGGAGCTGAAACGGCTCGGGCTCGACCCCGCTGCGTTTATGGGCGAGGAGCAATTGTTGGAGGCTGCGCGCAAATACAGTTTCAACGACGTCGGCGACATGCTGGTCGCTGTCGGTTACGGCGGCGTGACGGCCGCCCAGATCGTCGGCCGGCTGACGGAAAAGTATCGGCGGGAAAAAGAGGCCAAAGCCGCCGAGGAGGCGCTGCCGGCGGAGACGCCCGCCGAGCCGGCGCGCGAGGCCGACAAGGTGAAAGCCGCCCGGCCGACGCACGGCGTTGTGGTCAAGGGAGCGGACAACGTCTGGGTTCGGTTTGCGCGGTGTTGCAATCCGATTCCCGGCGACCCGATCGTCGGTTATGTGACGCGCGGCCGCGGTGTATCCGTCCATCGGTCGGATTGCTCGAATTTGCCCGGCGACGACGAGGCGGACCGGATGATCGAGGTGTACTGGCAGGAGTCGGCCGACGCCAATTATCAGGTGGAAATCGAAGTCGCCGGATTCGACCGGCGCGGCTTGCTGAACGAGGTGCTGCAGGCGGTATCTGAAAGCAAGACGATGATATCCGCTGTTTCCGGGCGTTCGGACCGCAACAAGCTGATGCAGATTCATATGACGATTCAGATCAAAAATCAAGACCATTTGCAGTCGGTCGTCGATAAAATCAAGCGCGTGCGCGACGTTTATTCGGTGCAGCGCATCATGCAAGCGTAAGAAGGCGGGGCCATTTTCTTTGCGGGCGGTCGTACAACGCGTCAAACGAGCGAAAGTGACGGTCGAGGGCCGGACGGTCGGCGAAATCGGCGCGGGGCTTCTCGTGTTGCTCGGCATAACCCACTGCGACGATGAAAAAGACGCGCGGTATATGGCCGACAAGATCGCTGGCCTGCGCGTGTTCGAGGACGACGACGGCAAAATGAATCTGTCGGTGGAAGACGTCGGCGGCTCGATTTTGTCGGTTTCCCAATTTACGCTGTACGGGGATTGCCGGAAAGGCAGGCGTCCGAGTTTTTCGGAAGCCGCCCGGCCGGAACAGGCGGCGCCGCTCTACGAGGCGTTCAACGCCTGTTTACGGCAGCGCGGGCTGCACGTGGAAACCGGCGTGTTCGGCGCGATGATGGACGTCGAACTGGTGAACTGGGGACCGGTGACGCTGTTGGTCGATAGCCGCGTCGTATAGTCGGTCGGCCGGACGGCGCATGCTAACGACAAAAAAGGAGCTGTTGTCCGGCATGCACCGTTCCGGCAAAGAAGAGGCGATGCGGCGCGGAGGAGCCGTGCACGGCGCTTTTTCCGCACGCGAGGCCGTCAAGACCGAGGCCGAACGCGGCGTTCCGACGGAAGGCCGCGCTGTCCCGGGGGTACAGGTTCCGCCCCATATTCGCTGAAAGGGGGCGTTTTCCGGATGAAAGTCGGCGTCGAGCTGCGCGGATTCGACGATTTCCGGCTCGATCTGTTTCATCTGTGCCGTCTGTTCGCGGAAGACGCCGAGACGGTGTGGGACGGCGCCGGAGCGGACTGCGACTGGCGTCTTGTGCTGGAGCTCCGGGAACAAGGCGATCTGGTACGGGTATCGGGCGAACTCGTTCATTTGGAAAGCGGAAGCGTCCGGCGTCGGTCTTCCGAGCGCCAGCTGCCCCCTGTCGAGGGAGAAAGAAGGCGCCGCGCGCGCAAGCTGGCCGTGCTCGCATTGGCGCTCCAACTGTGGGAAGATGCGACGGGTGTGTTGCAGCCTTGGGGCATGTTGACCGGGATTCGCCCGACGAAATTGATGCACCGGCTGTTGCGCGAGCATCCGCCGGAGGAAAGCGTCAGGCAGTTTTGCGAGCTGTATTTGGCATCGGAGGAGAAGGCTCGCCTGCTCGTCGACATTGCGCAGCGGCAGCTTGCCGTCGTGCCGGATCTGTTCCGGCTCGAGGGCGAGGTGAGTGTTTATATCGGCATTCCATTTTGTCCGACGCATTGCGCTTACTGCACGTTTCCGGCCTATGACATCCGCGGTTCGGCGGCCGTCGACGGTTTTGTGGAGGCGCTTGCGGACGAGATCGCGCAGATCGGCAGTTGGCTGACGTCGGCCGGCCTCGCGGTGACGACGGTCTATTGGGGCGGCGGGACGCCGACGAGTTTGTCGGCCGGTCAGCTCGACCGGCTGTTAAGCCGAATGTACGAGACGTTTCCGGGCATGAACCGGGTGCGCGAGCTGACGGTCGAGGCCGGTCGACCGGATACGCTGTCGGAGGAAAAACTGCGGGTTCTTTTGGAATGGCGGGTCGGCCGTATCAGCATCAATCCGCAAAGTTTTCGTCAGGAAACGTTGGACGTCATCGGGCGTCGCCATACGGTGGAGGAGACGGTCGAAAAATTCGAGCTGGCGCGGCGGATGGGGTTCGACAATATCAACATGGACCTGATCGTCGGCTTGCCGGACGAGGATGTCGAGACGTTCCGCCGGTCGCTGGAGAAGGTGGCGGAGCTTCGACCGGATTCGCTGACGGTGCATGCGCTGTCGTTTAAGCGGGCTGCGGAGATGACGAAGAATCGCGAAGCGTACCGCACCGCCCGCCGCGACGAGGCTGCCGCGATGATGGACGTCGCCTACGGATTTGCGGAGTCGGAAGGGTACCGACCGTATTATTTGTATCGTCAAAAAAACATATTGGGCAACCAGGAGAACGTCGGATTTGCACTTTCTGGAAAGGAAGGCATCTATAACATCGTGATGATGGAAGATTGCCAGACGATCGTCGGTCTCGGCTGCGGTGCGGTGAGCAAGTTCGTGTATGCGGCGGACGGCGATAGCGGTGAGCCTGTCATTGAACGCTTCGCCAACCCGAAAGAGCCGAACGCCTACCTTCGGACTTATCGCGACGCTGTCCGCAAAAAAATCGAGCGGTTGGAGCGTCGATTTGTAAAGATTTTGTAATCTCGCTTTTACTGTTTTTTAACGTTCCGCCGATACAATGAGAATCGACCCCCTTTTTGATATAAATTTTTTGGACGGCCCCGGGGAACGTGCCCGCGGGTCCTTTTGTTTTTGAGGGGAATCGGGTATGCTTATGAAGAAGGAGGTCGTTTTCATGGAAGATTTGGTTCAGTACATCAAGTCGAGCGTCAAGAAAACGCCGGTCAAGGTGTACGTGAAAGGCCGGCTGGCCGGCGTCGATTTCGGACCGGGCGTGCGTGCGTTCGTGTCCGGCGACGTCGGCGTGCTGTTCGGCGAGTGGAAAGACGTGGAGCCTGTACTTGAAGCCTATCGCGACCGGATCGACGATTTCGTGGTGGAAAACGACCGTCGCCATTCGGCGATTCCGCTGCTTGACCTCAAGAGTCTGAACGCGCGCGTCGAGCCGGGCGCGATTATCCGCGAGCGCGTACATATCGGCGACAACGCCGTCATCATGATGGGCGCGATCATCAACATCGGCGCGTCGATCGGCGACGGCACGATGATCGACATGAACGCGACGATCGGCGGCCGCGCACAGATCGGCAAGATGTGCCATATCGGCGCGGGCGCGGTGGTAGCGGGGGTGATCGAACCGCCGTCGGCGAAGCCGGTCGTCATCGAGGACAACGTCCTGGTCGGCGCGAATGCGGTCATTCTTGAAGGGGTGCGCGTCGGAGAAGGCGCGGTCGTGGCGGCCGGCGCGGTGGTGACCGAGGACGTGCCGCCGCGGACGGTGGTGGCCGGCGTGCCGGCGCGCGTGATCAAGACGGTCGACGACCGGACGAGGTCGAAGACCGAAATTTTGAAAGATTTGCGGGTGTTGTGACATGCCGAGCCGGTTCGTCGCGCTTCGCCGCGAGTTGCACCGCATTCCGGAGCCGGGGTTCGGCGAGTTCAAGACGCAGCGGTTTTTGCTCGATTATTTGGCGACGCTGGACGGATCGAGGTTGGAAGTGCGCACGTGGAAGACGGGAGTCATCGTGCGCGTCAAGGGGACGAGTCCGAAGAGGCGTTTCGGCTACCGGGCGGACATGGACGGTTTGCCGATCGAGGAGGAGACGTCGTATCCGTTCCGATCGGTGCATCCGGGTTATATGCACGCCTGCGGCCACGACGTGCATATGGCGATCGCGCTGGGGGTCGTGACGCGGTTTGTCGAACGGCCGATCGCCGACGACGTCGTGGTGTTGTTTCAACCGGCCGAGGAAGGGCCGGGGGGAGCTGAGCCGATGCTGAACAGCGACGAACTGCGCGACTGGATGCCGGATTATATATTCGCGCTGCATATCGCGCCGGAGTATCCGGTGGGGACGGTGGCGACGAGGCCCGGTATTCTGTTCGCGGAAACGTCGGAGCTGTTCATCGAGCTGGAAGGCCGGGAGGGACACGCCGCTTTTCCGCATCGCGCCAACGACGCGCTGGTGGCGGCGGCGCATCTGGTGGCGCAGCTTCAGACGGTCGTTTCCCGGAACGTCGACCCGTTGGACGCCGCGGTCGTCACCGTCGGCAGGATGGAAGCCGGAGTAAGGCAAAACGTGATCGCAGGCCGCGCCCGGCTTGAAGGCACGATTCGGACGCTGTCGACGGAAACCATGGAAGCGGTCAAGCGCCGGATCGAGGCGCTGGTGCGCGGAATCGAGACCGCATTCGGATGCGTCGCGACGATCGACTACGGTGCGTATTACCGGAAAGTCGCGAACGATGAACGACTCGTTCGCGAGTTTATGGAGTGGGTCAACCGCGGCGCAACGATGCGGGCGGTGGAATGCGCCGCGGCGATGACTGGCGAAGATTTCGGTTTTATGCTGGAGCGAATCCCGGGATTTATGTTCTGGCTCGGTGTCCAGTCGCCTTACGGTCTGCATCATGCGCGCCTGGAACCGGACGAGGCGGCGATCGACCCGGCGATCGAGCTGGTCACGGAGTACATCGCCTGGAAGTCCGGGCAGTTGGGATAAAGTCGGCTAAAGCCGGGAAACGAATTTTCCGATCCGATCGAGCGCCTGTTCCAGCTGTTCGGGCGGGCAAGCGCACGACAGCCGGACGTACCCTTCGCCGATCGGCGAAAACGCGTTTCCAGGCACGATGCCGACTTTTTCTTCTTCCAAAAGGCGGACGGCGAACGTTTCCGACGGCAAGCCGAACGGGAGAATCGAAGGAAAGAGATAAAACGTCGCTTCCGGTTCGACGACGTCGAAGCCGAAGGCGCGCAGGCGCCGACATGCGTAGGCCGCGCGTCTGGCGTATTCTTCGCGCATCGGCGCGGCGTCGTCGAATCCGTTCGTCAGCGCTTCGATCGCCGCATACTGGCTGACGGTCGGCGCACAGGTGACGGCGTACTGGTGCATTTTCAACATCTGGCGGATGAGTCCTTCCGGCGCGAAAACAAATCCGATGCGAAAGCCGGTCATCGCGTGCGATTTGGACAGCCCGTTGACGACGACGGTTTTGTCGCGCATGCCGGGAAGGGACGCAATGGAAACGTGCTCTTTGTAAAAGACGAGTTCACTGTAGATTTCGTCGGAGACGACGAAAAGGTTTATGTCGCGGAGCAGGTTCGCGATGTTTTCTAGTTCGCGGCGGTCCATCGTCTGTCCGGTCGGGTTGGACGGATAGGGAAGGACGACGCACCGCGTCCGCGGGGTCAAATGCCGTTCGAGATGTTCGGCGGTCAGCTTGAAGCCGGTCGAACGCGTGTCGACGAAAACGGGGACTGCCCCGCATAACCGGACGACGGGCTCGTAGCCGGGATAGACGGGGGCGGGCAGTACGACCTCGTCGCCGTCGCGCAGTAGGGTGCGGAACGTCAGGTCGATCGCTTCCGCGGCGCCGACGGTGACGATCGTTTCTTCGGGGCGGTAGTCGAGGCCGTATTTGCGATTGACGAAGCGGCAGGCGGCTTCACGGAGTTCCGGCACACCGGCGTTGGGCGTGTAGCCGGTTTTTCCTGTGTCGAGCGCGCGTTTGGCGGCTTCGATGATATGGCCGGGCGTCGGGAAATCCGGCTGGCCGATTGCGAGGGATAGTGCGCCTGGTGTCCGAGCGATACGTTCGGCCATTTTCCGGATGCCGGAGATGTCGATGTCGTTCAGGCGCGGATGGACGTTCATCGGTTTATCGCTCCTTTCGGGTTCTATTATACCGCGCATACCGCATTCCCGCATTTTTGGCTTTTGACTTTTATCCCCGCGGCTCAGGAAGCGAGTGCTGCTCGGAGCGGCAGCGGACCGTGAACGCTCTTGCTTTCCGAACAAATGTTTGGTATTCTTCGGGTATAAGGTTTTTGCGGGTCTGGCGTCAAGGGGGCTGTACAGAAAATGGCCGGCGCAGCTGTTTTTTTCGGAGACGTTTATCGGCTCGATCCTCTATCGTTTGCCGAACGTTTTTCCACCGAGAATGATTGCGTCGTGTGGATTTGTCGATGCCGTTGGCCGGACGGGTTTCGATGCCCGCGTTGCGGCCACCGAGCCGCCTACGAAGTGAGGACGCGCCGCTTGCCGCTGTTCGAATGCAGACATTGCCGCCGTCAGACTTCGCCGATTGCCGGAACCGTGTTTGAGGGAAGCCGGACGGATCTGCGAAAATGGTTTTGGGCCGCGTTCTGGATGACGCGTGACGGCGGCATCACTGCGCGTCGGCTCGCCGAAAAGATCGGCGTCACGTACAAGACGGCCTGGACGATCCTTCACAAATTGCGCCGAGTAATGACGGCGGCGGACGCTGACCGGAAACTAGCGGGCCGAGTTCGGTTGTTCGACGGCGAATATCGTCCGCACGGATACCGGCGAAGCGGCTGTCGTCCCGCCGGGTATCGGCGGGACGAGTGCGGCACGCGAGACGGCGGACCTGTATGCCGGGCGGTCGACGGACGAGTACCGTCCGCAGGATACGAGCCGAAGGCGGCGCGTGTGTTGATCGGCTGGTCGGATGACGGTACGGGAAAACCAATACAGTTCAAGCTGAAGGAAATCGGCAAAACCCCTTTCGATCCGCAATGGATTACAAATCCTGAGAAAGAAATGTTCATATCTCGTCACGTCGAAAACGGAGCGTCGCTCGACATCCGGGTGGGACGTTATTTGTCCTCCAAGAAAAAAGAAGGATGGCTATGGTGGGAAGCGGCGCGGGAATGGCTGCGCCGGACGTTCGGCGGCATCGGCGAGAAGCACCGGCAGGCGTACTGGGAGGAGTTTGCCTATCGGTTGAACGCAACTTGTGAAGGAAAGGAGCCGTTTGAGGAATTGATCCGGATCGGCGTACGGATCAGGCGGACCGTTTATCGCGAATTGGTCCGGTTTGGCGCCCCGGGGAAAGTGGAAATGAATACCATCGAGTTATCCGCGGATCGGCGGACCGCGACGGCATAGATCATGCTTTTTTCCTGAGCTGATGGGATACCGATGCATCATTTGCGTTTTGCAGAAGGACCAAACGGGCGAAGGCGGCGCTTGACGATTTTTTGCGGAAAAAGTATAATCCGTGCAGACCGTAAGGAGGACCGACGGCATGCGGTTTCAGAAACCGAAAGGCACCCAAGACTTATTGCCGGGAAAAGTGGAGATATGGCAGTTCCTCGAGGCTAAGGCGCACGAACTATGCCGTCGTTTCAATTACCGCGAAATCCGCACGCCGATCTTCGAAATGACGGAGCTGTTCCTGCGCAGCGTCGGCGAGACGACCGACATCGTGGAAAAGGAAATGTACACGTTTCGCGACAAAGCGGACCGAAGCATGACGCTCCGCCCCGAAGGGACGGCGGGGGCGGTTCGGGCGTACGTGGAAAACAAGCTGTTCGCCTCTGTCGACCCGGTCAAACTTTATTACATCGGGCCGATGTTTCGATACGAACGGCCGCAGGCGGGGCGTTACCGCCAGTTTCACCAGTTCGGCGTCGAGGCGATCGGTTCGGACGACCCGGCGCTAGACGCCGAGGTCATCGCGATGGGTTACCGTTTTTACCGGGAAGTCGGACTGAACGACGTCCGCGTCGAAATCAACTCGATCGGGAACGCGGCGTCGAGAGCTTCCTACCGCAAGCGTCTAGAGGACTTTTTGGCGCCGAAACTGCCGTCGCTCTGTCCGGACTGCCAAAAACGATTCCTTCGCAATCCCTTGCGCGTGCTGGACTGCAAAAAAGACGTCGAGCTGTTGCAAGACGTTCCGTCGATTTTGGATTCGCTTGATGAGCCGTCCCGCCGTCGGTTCGACGAAGTGCGCGCCTATCTGGACGAGCTTGCCGTTCCGTATGCTGTCAATTGCCGGCTCGTCCGAGGGCTTGACTATTATACCCATACGGCATTCGAATATAAAGCGGGCGGCATCGGCGCCGCGGCCGACGCGGTCGGAGGCGGAGGACGCTACGACGGGCTCGTCGCGGAAATCGGCGGGGAAGACCGCCCCGCGGTCGGATTCGGCATCGGCCTCGAACGCGTGGTCGCGTTGCTCGAAACCCGCAACGTCGACGTTCCGGTCGACCGTTTTCCCGACGTCTACCTGATCGCCGTAGGAGAACAAGCCTCCCGCAAGCTGGTTTCGCTGCTGGACGCGGCCCGGGCGGCCGGCCTGTCCGCCGACCGCGACTACATGGGCCGCAGCCTGAAGGCTCAGCTGAAGGCGGCGGACCGTTCCGGCGCCAAAATCGCAGCCGTTCTCGGCGAGGACGAACTCGACCGGCGGCAAATCCAGCTGAAAATTTTGGCGACCGGCGAACAGTACGCCGTCAGCCTGGATCGATGGATCGACGAGATCAAGAACCGGTTGAGCCGACTCGAACATCCGGAGGAAGGACGATGACCATGATGCGGAGAACCGATCATTGCGGCACCCTGACCAAAGCGGACGTTGGAAGGGAGGTTGTCCTGAACGGCTGGGTGCAACGACGGCGCGACCTCGGCGGCGTTCAGTTCGTCGACCTTCGCGATCGAAGCGGCATCGTTCAACTCGTGTTCAATCCTGAATTTTCCAAGAGCGCTCACGAGCTCGCCGAACGCATCCGCAACGAATATGTCGTCGCCGTCAGAGGCACGGTCGTTGAACGCGATCCCGAAACCTACAACCCGAACATCGAGACCGGCGAAATCGAAGTTCGCGTCGTCGAACTCGAGATTTTGAACACAGCCAAAACGCCGCCGTTTCCGATCGAGGACGACATCGACGTCGATGAGTCGGTCCGTTTGAAATATCGTTATCTCGATCTGCGCCGCCCTGAAATGCAGCGGACGCTCATGATCCGCGCCAAGGCGGCGAACATGATTCGCCGTTTTCTAGACGACCATGGGTTCGTAGAAATCGAAACCCCGATTTTGACCAAAAGCACGCCGGAAGGCGCGCGCGACTACCTCGTGCCGAGCCGACTGAGTCCGGGCGAATTTTTCGCGTTGCCGCAATCGCCGCAAATCTACAAACAACTGCTTATGGTTGCCGGGTTCGAGCGGTATTACCAAATCGCCCGTTGTTTCCGCGACGAAGACTTGCGGGCGGACCGGCAGCCGGAATTCACCCAGATCGACATCGAGACGAGCTTTATGACCCAAGACGAACTGCTCGGCCTGACGGAAAACATGGTTGCCGCATTGTTCCGTGATCTCGCCGGCATCGAAGTGCCGACGCCCTTTCCGCGGCTGACTTACCAGCAGGCGATGGACCGCTATGGCACAGACAAGCCGGACTTGCGCTTCGGCCTCGAACTCGTCACCGTCACCGACATTGTCGGCGACAGCGACGTCAACGTGTTTCGAACCGTCGTCCGAAACGGCGGCATCGTCAAGGCGCTTAACATCAAGGGAGGAGCGGATTGGAGCCGCAAAGAGCTGGACGACCTTCAGCCGTTCGCCGTCCGTTACGGCGGCAAGGGATTGGCGTGGATCGTGATCCGCGACGGCGAATGGCGCGGGCCGATCGTCAAGTTTTTCAAGGAAGCGGAAATCGCCGCCCTGGCCGACCGTCTCGGCGCCGAAGAGGGCGACCTGCTCGTCTTTTCCGCGGACCGGCCGAAAGTCGTGTACGACGTGCTCGGCGCGCTGCGCCTCAAGGTCGGCCGGGATCGCGGCCTGATCGACGAAGGGGCGTATAAATTCGCGTGGATCGTCGATTTTCCGCTTCTGGAATACGACGAGGAAGAACGCCGTTTCGTCGCCGTCCACCATCCGTTCACGCGGCCGAAAGACGAGGACTTGCCGCTGTTTGAGACCGATCCGGCCCGAATTCGCGCCCAGGCTTATGATCTCGTTCTGAACGGGTACGAAATCGGCGGCGGATCCATGCGCATTTACCGCCGCGACGTCCAGGAAAAAATGTTCGCCGCTCTCGGCTTCACGCCGGAACAGGCACGCGAGAAATTCGGGTTCCTGCTCGAGGCGTTCGAATACGGTACACCGCCGCACGGAGGCATCGCGCTCGGCTTCGACCGTCTCGTGATGCTTTTGACAGGACGCCCGAACCTGCGGGAGACGATCGCATTCCCGAAAACGGCCAACGCCACCGATCCGATGATGGGTGCGCCTTCTCCCGTCGACAGCCGACAGCTTGAGGAGCTGTCGATCCGCGTCGCCGTTCCGCAGCCGACCGACGGCGCCAAGCGGAGATGATCGAATCATGGACCTGTTTGAGTACGCCGCGTCCGCGTCGGCCGAAAACCGGACGCTCGCCGACCGGATGCGGCCGCGCACGCTGGACGAGTTCATCGGCCAGGAACATTTGCTCGCGCCGGGCAAGCCGCTCCGCCGTGCGATCGAAACGGACCGCATCGGCTCCATGTTGCTCTACGGCCCGCCCGGCTGCGGCAAAACATCGCTCGCCCACATCATCGCCAACCGGACGAAAGCCGAATTCGTCCGGCTGAACGCGGTCGACGCCTCGGTTAAAGACGTCCGCTCCGTCATCGATCGCGCGAGGGAAAACCTCGCGATGTACGGGAGGCGGACCATTCTTTTTCTCGACGAAGTGCATCGCTTCAACACCGCCCAGCAGGACGCCCTGTTATCGGCGGTCGAGCGAGGAGACGTCGTTCTGATCGGCGCGACGACCGAAAATCCGTTCCATCACGTGAACGGGGCGCTTCTGTCGCGCGTGACGCTGTACAAGATGGAACGCCTTGAGAAGCGCCATGTGCTCACGGCGCTGAAGCGTGCGCTCGAAGACCGCGAGCGCGGGCTCGGCGCCCTTAAACTTGAAGTCGACGAAGAAGCGCTCGACGTTCTGGCGACGGCTTCTGGCGGCGATATCCGCCGCGCGCTCAACGCGCTCGAACTGGCGGCGGCGACCTCCCCGCGCATCACGCGGGACGTCGCGGCCGAAGCGATCCGCGAACCGAATCCGAAAGCCGACAAGTCGACCCAGTACGACGTGTTGTCCGCCTTTCACAAAAGCGTGCGCGGTTCCAGCGAAGCCGCACTGTTCTGGTTTTTGTACGGCGTCGAGCGGCTCGGCATGGATCCGCGCGTCTTCTTGCGCAGGCTGATGGCCGCGGCGAGCGAAGACATCGGCCTTGCCGACCCGCAGGCGATGGTACAGGCGGCGACGGCGGCTGCCGTTTACGACCGGATCGGCTGGCCGGAAGCCAAATACGCCGCCGCCCAGGCGATTCTTTATGCCGTCCGCGCTCCGAAATCGAATGAAGTAGCGCTGGCGATCGAACGGCAATACGAAGCGATCTCCCGCCGCCCCTCGGTCGAAGTTCCGCTCCATTTGCGCGACACCCATTACGCCGGCGCCAGACGGCTCGGCCACGTCGGCTACAAATACCCGCACGATTACCCCGGCCATTTTGTGGAACAACAGTACGAACCCGATTGACAAAATCCACCTCCCTGCGGAATAATGGAGTTAACCTACAAGAGCAGGGAGGTGGGGTTGTCCATGCCGGTGCAGGGATTTCGCAGCTTGATTCTCGAAACGGGCCGGTCGGCCCGTTCAGAGCGCCTCGTTTCGGCCGCGATCCGGCAGGTCGTGACCGTCGGCGGCCGCATCAGGCCGGAGGATGCGTTTCGAAGTTTGACGGATTTGCAGGCGGCGCTCTACGACGTTTTGGAAAAGGAGGGAGTTGAAGCAGTCTGGGACGACGTTCCCGTCGCGCGTCTGAACATGCGGCCGCTCGCGGTCGGCATGCGCGGATACGGACGGATCATATGGTTCGACCCGAGTCCCGACGGGCTGATGCCCGCAGGGCAGCCGCCGGGAGACGGCGACGTCCTGTTCGGTTACGTGTCCGTTCCCGAGCGGATATGGGAAAGAGCGTGGTTCGCCCATTTGCTGAAACGGGCTGAAGACGCGCCGCTTTATGAATCGGCCGTGCGCCACATGCGGGAGCGAAGTACGCGGGAACTGAACGAAATGCTGGATTTCTGTTCGTTCGTCTGCGATCATATGGCGCCGGTGCTTTTGTATGCGGAGGAAGAAACCTACACGAACTTTTACGAGTACAATAACTTGCTGGGGGAAGGAGGGAATTCGCGGGGCGCCCTGTTTTCGAGGTTGGCGAAAACGCCGTTGTCCGGATGGACGCGGCGCGAAACGTGGTTCGTCTACAGCCTGTATTATTTGCTGAAATCCGGCCCGCCCGCGCGCGGGGAAGAGTTCAACGGCTGTCAGCTCAATCCGGCCGCCTTGCGCGAATTTTTTCTGCGGAAATTCGCGGAATACCGCTCGTGGTCGCCGGACATCGGCGACGAAGCGGATGCGTTTTACGCGGCGGACATTCCGGAGCAGGCGGAGATGCTCCGGCGCTTCCGCGCCCGCGTAGGCGAAAAGCGTTTGTTCTGCAGGGAGATCAACGGCCTGAACTTGCTGAAAAAAGAGACGTCCGTTCCGAAACATGCCGTTTCCGCGGACGGCTCCGACGCTCTGCCCGGCGAGCTGAGGCGTTGTCTGGCGGGACGATACGGCCTGGACGCGCCGGATTTTTCCCGTTTTCACGCCGCCGTGCGCGACTGGATCGCCCGTTCGGTCGAAAACGGCGTTTCCGGCGCTTCTGCGGAAGACGGCGCGCTTCATCCCGTCGAGGAACTGGTGTACGCGATCGTCCGGACCGCGGTTCTGGAGCTCGAATCGGACATCGGCATGTCGCGGTCGATGCGCGATTACGCCGCATTTGTGCGCGCGGTGCGGGATGGACGGTTCCGCGATCTGTGCGCGTTGAAGCAGACGGACTATTTTTGCTGCGTCGTCCCGAGCCCGTCCATGGCGCTCGCGATGCAGGGCCGGCCGGAAACGCTGTCCGGCGTGCTGAAGGCGATCGCGATGCGGATGCAGTACAACAGCTGGCATTATCTTCCGGGTAACTTTCCGGCCGAAACCGTCCCGCCGGACCGGCATTTCTATTTTCCGCCTGAAATGCCGGACACGGCGGAATGGTCGGACCAGCACCACAAGGGCCATATTCTCGCGTCCGTCCGCTACAGCATCCGGTCTCCGCATCACGTGTTTCTGGACGGACGGAAGTTTCTCGCGTTTTTCGACCTGCGCCTCATGCGGCAATGCGGTCGTCCCTACACGACCGCCGAGCTCATGGAAGCCGTCCGCTATACGCGAGCGCTTTACGCCGTGTATCAGGCCGTTCTGGACGAGGCGGCGGCAGGGGCGTTGCCGTTCAGGTTTGAAGCTTTCACCAAGGAATGGTATGATCGGAATGTCGGGCTTACGCTGCGGTTTGAGGAGGATTCTTATGTGCTCTGATACTTTGTTCCATCATCCCAAAGTGTACGCTTCGGACGAAAGGGGGATCGCCAAAGCCGTCGAAGTGCTGTCGGCGGGTGGCGTGGCGATTTTGCCAGCCGACACGGTGTACGGTTTTTTCGCCAGCGCCGTCCGGCGCGAGTCGGTCGAGCGCGTTTACCGGATCAAAAACAGGGAAAAACGAAAGCCGTTCGTCATTTACACGAACCGGGAAAAAGTCGCCGGCATCGTCGAACTGAACGAGACGGCCGAGCGCCTGATCGAACGCGTCTGGCCGAAGGCGCTGTCGCTCATCTTGCCCAAAAAACCGGCCGTGCCGGACTGGTTTACGAACCATCAACCGACGGTGGCGGTCATGACGGCGCAAAACCGGGTCGTCGCCCGCGTCATCGCCGAAGTCGGCGAGCCGATTCTCGGGACGACGTGCAACCTTTCCGGCGAGCCGGAACTGAAGAAGGCCGAGGAAGTGTTCCGGTTCATCGACGACGTGGACGTGATGATCGCCGACGACGCGATCCCGGTCTACAACCGGCCGTCGACGATGGTCGACTGTACCGTCTGGCCGCCGAAAATCGCGCGTTTGTCGTCGCTGTCGTACGAAGAGCTCAAAGAGGTCATTCCCGAACTGGAGATCGATCTGGGGAGGCGGTTGGCTTGACCGTGAAACTGGTGCGGACGACGCCGTACTATCCCCATCACGTCGCGCTCGGGGCTGAAATGATGGAAAAAGGGGGGTGGCTTCGCCCCGCCTTCTACACGTCGCCCGCGGAGGAAGTGCTGCACACGCGCACGGCGGTCGGCGTCTTCGACGTCCATTCGATGGGCAAATTCGAGGTCGTCGGCCGCGACGCGTTCCGCCTCATGCAGTACGCGATGACGAACGACCTGCGGCGGATCGAAAAAGGCCGGCAGGGCATTTACACGTGTCTGTGCAACGACCTCGGCGGCATCGTCGACGACGTCATCGTCTATTATCTGGACGACGAGCGGTTTTACCTGATCACGAACACGCTGTCGCGGGAGAAAGTCGGCCGGTGGCTGACCGCGTTGCGCGACCGGTTGTCCGCGGACGCCTTTGTGGTCGACGTGACGAACGCGACGGCGTATCTGGCCGTGCAGGGGCCGAAGTCCGCGGAGGTGGCGGCCGCGCTGTTCGGCGACGGCGTGTGCGGGTTGCGTTATTTCGACATGGCTTGGTTCCGGTTTTCCGGGGTCGACGTGCTGGTGACGCGGACGGGTTATACCGGGGAACTCGGCTACGAGCTGCATTTTCCGTCGGAATACGCGTACCGGATGTGGGAATGCGTCATGGAAGCCGGGCGCCCGTCCGGCATCCGGCCGGTCGGCGGATACGCGATCCAGATGCTGCGCGCGGAGAAAGGCTATCGCGCGTACGGCACCGACATGGACGAAAGCAACAATCCGTACGAGGCCGGTCTCGGCTGGACGGTCCGCCCGGACAAGGGAGAATTCGCCGGAAGCGAAGCGCTTGCCGACATCCGGCGGAACGGCGTGACGCGGAAGCTGACCGGCTTTCGGCTGGACGTCGGAACGGACGCGCTGCCCGGCAAAGGGACCGCCCTGCGCGCCGGCGGAGCGAATGCCGGCTGGCTGACGACCGTTTCGCCGAGCCCGACGCTCGGATGCGTCATCGCGATGGGATATGTCGACATTTCGTTCGCCGGAACGTCCGCGTTCGAACTCGACGGCGGGCGCGGAATCGCCCGCGCGACGGCCATGCCGTTTTACGATCCGGAAGCAAGACGCGTGAAAACGGAGGTATCCCGAGTTGGAAAATAAAACGATCGGCAAGATGATCCCGCTGTTTTACGCCTATCGCGTCATCTCGCGGTTTTATCTCTATTTGCCCGTGATGGTCGTTTTTCTGCTCGGGCAGAATCTTTCGTACCTGGAAATCGGCCTCGTGCTCGCCGCGTACGGTTTCGCGGTGATGGTCTCCAAGCCGCTGGTCGGAATCGCACTCGACATATGGCCGAAAAGAGCCGTCCTGTTCACGGGGGAATGGATGAAATGTCTCGGCGTCGCCGGCCTCGCGTGGGACGGCGACTCGGTCGCCAAGCTGATCGTGGCGCAGGCGGTGATCGGATTCGGTTTTTCCTGCACGCAGGGGACGGACTCGATGCTGCTTTCGCAATGGGCGGAAAAAAGCGGCGATTCTTCGGCGTACCGGAAGATCGAGTCGAAATCGCAAAGCTACATTTTCGTCGCCGTGCTCATCTCCGGCGTGGCGGGAGCGCTTTTGGCCGAGATCGACATCCGGCTGCCGTTTTACCTGACGGTTCCGTTCAATTTCGTCGCCTCGTTTGTGGCGCTCGGTTTCCGCGAGGAGTTCCGCCCGCGGCTGCCGCAAATCCGCTTCTGGCGGAACAGGGAAGCCGGGCCGGTCCGCGGCGCCCTGAAACCGGCGCATGTCGTTTCGTTCTACGCCGTCAACCGCGCGACGATCATGGCGTATTACGTGTTGGCTCTTCCCCTTCTTCTGTTCGTGCAGGCGAACGTGTCGGTCGGCTATTTCGGCGTTTTTCTCGGGCTGTTCTCGCTGACGGCGTTTCTGGCCGGGCAGCGGCTGGACCGTCTGGCGCGCAGGCTCGGGGAAGGGCCGCTTTGGGCGGCGGTGCCTTGCTGCATTTTGGTTTCGTCGCTGCTGTTGATGGCCGACCGGCCGTGGGCGTATTGGCCAGCGCCCGTCCTGCTCGGATTTGCGGCGGGCGTCGTGCGGCCGCTGGCTTACGGATTTTTTCAAAAAGAAGCCGAGCCGGTCCGCAAGGCGGCGATGGAGTCGGCGGAGTTCTGGTTCGCCTTGTTCAACGCCGGCTTCGTTCTGGCGATTGCGGCGCTGTTCGAGTGGAGCATCCGCGGCGGTTTGGCGGCGGTGATGGCGGCAGTTGCGGTCGTGTCGCTCGGCCAACTTTTCTGGAAAGGAAAATCATCGGCACGCATTTCGAAAACGGCCTGACCGCCTGACGGGAACGGCTTGACGCCCGGCCGGAAAACGGGGTACGATAAATGCCGGAAATCCTAGGCGAAGGAGAACGCGAATCATGCTGGGACTGTCCAACCGGGTGAAAGCCATCTCCCCGTCTGCGACGCTCGCGATCGACACGCGCGTCAAGGAAATGATCCAAAAAGGCGAGGACGTCATCAACCTGAGCGTCGGCGAACCCGACACGCCGACGCCGCTTAGGGCGTCCTACCGGGCGATCGAGGGCATCGTCAACGGGTTTACGAAATACACGAACTCGTCGGGTATCGTCGAACTGAGAAAACGCCTTGCGCGCAAGCTCGCCGAGGAAAACGGTCTGGAATACGATCCCGAGCAGATCGTCGTGTCGGTCGGCGGCAAACATTCGCTGTACAACGCCTTCATGGCGATCTGCAACCCCGGCGACGAAGTCGTGCTGCCGGCGCCGTACTGGGTCAGCTACATCGAGCAGATCAAGCTCGCCGACGCCGTCCCCGTCATCGTCACGACGGATGAGTCGACCGGTTTTAAGTTGACGCCGCAGATGCTTGCATCGGCGATCACGCCGCGGACGAAAGCGCTTGTGCTGAACAGCCCGAGCAACCCGACCGGTGCCGCGTACACGCGGGAAGAACTGCAGGCGCTCGCCGCTATCGTCGTCGAGCGCGACATTTACGTCATCAGCGACGAAATCTACGAAAAGCTGCTGTACACGGGCGAACACGTCAGCATCGCCGCGCTCGGCCCCGAACTGAAAGAGCGCACGCTCGTTGTCAACGGTTTTTCCAAGGCGTTCGGCATGACCGGCTGGCGGCTCGGCTACATGGCGGGGCCGAAAGACGTGATGAAAGCCGTCGCCGATTTCCAGAGCCACGTCACGTCCAACGTAACGTCGATCGCCCAGCTCGCCGCGCTCGGCGCGCTGGACGACTACGACCCGGCGCAGCGCGAAATGTTCCGCGAACGGCTCGAGTACGTCTACGGCCGCATTGCCGCGATGCAACACGTTCGTTGCGTCAAGCCGCAAGGGGCGTTCTACGTCTTTCCGAACGTCGGCGACTGTTTCGGCAAAACGTTTCGCGGCGCCGTGATCCGCGACGCCGACCATTTGTGCGAGCTCATCCTGGAGCATTGCCGGGTCGGCGTCGTGGCGGGGACCGGCTTCGGGGCGCCGCGCAACATCCGGATTTCCTATGCGGTCCGCCTGGAGCGGCTGCGCGAGGCGATGGATCGGTTGGAGCGGTTTTTCGCGGAGATCGAATGACGGCCCCGCCGTCAATTCGGCAGGAGCGCTTCCGGTCCGCCGAGCGCTTTGTCGATGATGCCGCCGCCGAGGCAGACGTCGCCGTCGTAAAACACGACGGCCTGTCCCGGCGTCACCGCCCGCTGCGGCTCGTCGAAACGGACTTCGCAGCCTGCCGGTCCGGTGATGCGGACGGTCGCCGGCCGGTCGGGCTGCCGGTAGCGGCATTTGACCGTACAACGGAACGTTTCGGCCGGCGGAGCGCCGGCGATCCAGTTGACGTCCGAGGCGATCAGCCCGTCCGCATAGAGGGCGGGATGGCGGTCGCCTTGGACGACATACAAAAGGTTTTTTTTCAAATCCTTTCCCGCCACGAACCACGGTTCGCCGGTTCCTCCCCCGCCGATGCCGAGACCGTGGCGCTGCCCGATCGTATAATACATCAGGCCGTCGTGGCGTCCTAGCACGCGGCCGCTCAGATCGACGATGTCGCCGGGTTGTGCGGGCAAATACCGGCTCAAAAATTCCTTAAACTTGCGTTCGCCGATGAAGCAGATGCCGGTGCTGTCCTTTTTGTCGGCGGTCGCCAGATTCGCTTCGCGCGCGATGCGCCGCACTTCCGGCTTCGTTAGGTGGCCGACGGGGAACATCGCGCGCGACAGCTGGCTTTGATCGAGCATCATAAGAAAATACGTCTGGTCTTTCTGCGGATCGGCCGACCGGAGCAGGCGGTACGTTCCGTCCGGCGCCCGGTCCACGCGGGCGTAATGGCCGGTGGCGATCCGGTCTGCGCCGAGATCGAGCGCTTTTTGCAGAAAGTCGCCGAACTTGATTTCGCGGTTGCACAGCACGTCGGGGTTGGGCGTTCGCCCCTTGCGGTATTCGTCGAGGAAACGGGCGAACACTTTTTCCGCATATTCTCGTTCGAAATTGACGGCGTAAAAAGGAATCCCGAGCTGTCCGCATACTCGTCGGACGTCGTCGGCGTCTTCTTCCGCAGTGCAACGCCCGAACTCGTCTTCGTCGTCCCAGTTTTTCATGAACATGCCGACGACGTCGTATCCCTGTTGTTTCAGCAAAAGCGCGGCGACGGACGAATCGACGCCGCCCGACATGCCGACGACGATCCGCGTCGGTTTCGTCATGCGGTCGTCCCTCCTTGCGTTTCGGTTTTGATTGTACCATACCGGGCCAAAATGTGATAACATACGGATTGTACACGCAAAGAAGGTGTGACCGTGAAAATCTCGACGAAAGGCCGCTACGGATTGACGATCATGATGGAGCTTGCGGCGAGATACGGCGAAGGGCCGACGTCGCTGAAAGCCATTGCCGAGAAACATCAGTTGTCCGAGCATTACCTGGAGCAGCTCATCGCCCCGCTGCGCAACGCGGGACTCGTCAAGAGCGTCCGCGGCGCTTACGGCGGATATGTGCTGTCGCGGCCGCCGGAATCGATTACGTCTGGCGACGTCATCCGCGTCCTGGAAGGGCCGCTTAGCCCCGTGGACTTCACGGAGGAAGACGACCCCGCGAAGCGCGATCTCTGGCTGCGCATCCGCGACAGCATCGCGGGCGTCCTCGACACGACGACGTTGGCCGACCTCGTCGCGTACAAGGGCGAAGGCCGACAGACGGACGGCTACATGTTTTATATCTGACGATGGGCGGGTCCTAGATGGAACGGATTTACCTCGATTACGCCGCGACGTCGCCCGTCCATCCGCGCGTGCTGGAGGCCATGATGCCGTTTTTGGGCGGCGGGGTCTACGGCAATCCGTCCAGCGTCCACGCGTTCGGTCGCGAGGCGCGGCTCGCCGTGGAACGGGCGCGCGACCGGATCGCGGGGATTCTCGGATGCAGCCCTTCGGAGATCGTCTTCACGTCCGGAGGGACGGAGAGCGATAACCTGGCGCTGTTCGGCGTGTTTGAGGCCTTCGTCGGCCGTCCCGGCGTCGGTCGCGCCGGCCGTGAAGATCCCGAGCGCGACGGCGAAAGCGCCGGTTTTCGAGGACGCCCGCACCTTGTGACGACGCGGATCGAGCATCACGCCGTGCTGAACGCCGCCCGTCGTCTGGAAAAGCTCGGGTGCGACGTGACGTACGTCGGCGTCGATGCGTTCGGGCGCGTCGACCCCGACGAAGTCGCTCGCGCCGTCAGGCCGGAAACGTTTCTCGTCAGCGTCATGTTCGTCAACAATGAGACCGGCGTCGTCCAGCCGATACGGGAAATCGGCGAACGGCTGCGGAAATGCGGCGTCTTGTTTCATGTCGACGCCGTGCAAGCGCTCGGCGCCGTCGATTTCCGAATCGACGGACTGCCGGTCGATCTGATGAGCTTTTCCGCACACAAGATCGGCGGTCCGAAGGGCGTCGGCGCGCTGTACGTCTCCCGCCGCGTCCGCCTTGCGCCGCAGCTTTGCGGCGGGGCGCAGGAGCATAACCGGCGTGCGGGAACCGAAAACGTCGCCGGCATCGTCGGCTTCGCCGAGGCGGTGGACATCGCCGTGTCGCATCTTGACGAGCGCAGGAGGTCGTGTCTTGCCGCGCGATCGACCCTGCTCGATGAACTGCGGCGCCGGCTCGGCGACGACGCCATCGCGGTCAACGGTCACCCGACCGAAGCGGCACCGCATATCGTCAATGTCAGTTTTCCCGGCATACCGTCCGACGTTATGGTTTGGAACATGGATTTGTTAGGCGTGGCGGTTTCGAGCGGTTCCGCCTGTTCCGCCGGTGCACCGGAGCCGTCGCACGTGCTGGAGGCGATGGGCTTGCCGGACGACGTCCGCCGCTCCGCCGTCCGGTTCAGTTTCGGACCGGAAACGCGGACGGACGAGGTCGTTGCGGCTGCGGAGCGGGTTGAAACTTTTTGTCGGATGTTTCGTAATAAAAAGTATGGAAACCCCACCGGCGGACCAAAATGATACCTGGGATTTCTGGAAGAAAGTCGGGTGATGAACGATGATCAAGTGTCCGAATTGCGGTTCGAAGGACATCGGCAAGATCGGCTCGCACCAATATTATTGCTGGAGCTGCTTTATCGAATTGAGCGTCAACGGCGATAAAATTTCCGTCTACCAGGTGGAAGAGGACGGAACGCTCAGCTCGCTCGACGACCTGTTCTGCGAAGACGACCGGCCCGAAGTGCACGCCAACTGACGACTTGCGTCGGCCGGTTTCGCCGCAAACCCGGGGAACGCCGTCGTTCGATCGACGGACGTGCTCCGGGTTTTTGTTTGTCCCCCGGGCATATACTTAGGATATGCGGCGGGGGAAAGGGGGATGCCGTTTGGACGCCTTGTTCCGGAGCCGATTGTTCCGGACACTGGTTTATGTTTTGCTCGTGCTGTTTGCGCTCGACCTGCTCGTCCGCATCCGGCCGATTCTCGTCTGGGTGTTCGGTTTCGTCAAGGCGGTGCTCGCTCCGTTTGCGGCGGCGATGATCGTGTCGTATTTGCTGCATCCGGTCGTCAACCTGCTTAGCCGCCGCAACGTCCCGCGTCCGGCCGCCGTTTTGCTCATTTACGCAGCCTTCGTGACGACGGCGGCCGTCGCCCTTACCCGGCTCGTTCCGGTGTTCGTCTACCAGCTCCGCGAGCTGAACGAACATCTTCCCGATTTGACGTTTCGGGCCCAAAGCGTCCTCGACGGCGTCCGCGACGAACGGATGCCGGAAGCCGTCCGGCGCGCGTTCGACCGGGCGGCGGGCCGGCTCGAAAGTGCGCTGTCGGAACGGTTGGCGGATCTGGCGTCGCGGTTGATGGGTACGGTCAATTGGCTGTTCGCCGCCTCGATCGTCCCTTTTTTGGCGTTTTATATGCTGAAAGACGTTCGTGCGATCGAGCGGGCCGTCTTCGCATTCGTTCCCCGTTCGAAAAGAAAACAATTCCTGCGTCTTGTCGGGGAAATCGACGCAGCGCTCGGCCGATATGTCCGCGGCCAACTCGTCGTTTGCATGATCGTCGCGACGCTGGCGTACATCGGATATCGCGCGATCGGATTGCCGTACGCACTGTTGTTGGCCGGTTTCGTGGGTATCTTCAACATTATTCCATATTTAGGGCCGTTTTTCGGGGCGATTCCGGCGCTTGTCGTCGCTTCGACCGTATCATTCAAAACGATGTTGTTCGTCGTTCTCATCAACAGCGCATGTCATTTATTGGAAAGCAACTGGATTTCGCCGCAAATCGTCGGCAAATCGCTTCATCTGCACCCGCTCGTTATTCTGTTGGCCGTTCTGGCGGGCGGCGAGCTGGCCGGGCCGATCGGCATGGTCCTGGCCGTGCCGGTTGTTGCGGCGGGAAAAGTCGTCCTTTCCCACATCGGCCCAATCGTTCGCCGCAACGTTACGTGAAGCGCCGGGGCTTCCATTCGCCGTATCGATCGCTTCTTCGGTCGAAAAACGGCGCGACGCGGCCTAAGGTGCGGTTGATCGAGAGCCGATCAGACGCGACCGCACAGACGATTGTTTCTCCGGTGTTCGACCGCCCTTGCGCCAGTACGCCATCCGGCGGAAACGGTTCGTCGCACGGCGCGAACGCCGCCGCCCGCGAATAAGCGGCCTCGATCTGCGGGACGTCGGGAAGACGACCAACGAGGCCGCTCATGACGGCGTACATCTGGTTTTCCGTCGCCCGCGCCCGGCAACAGACGCGGACGCGGTAATAACCGGCCTTCGTTTCGGTAAACGACGGGCACAACAGCCACTCTGCACCCGCGTCCGCGAGCAACCGCCCCACTTCCGGAAATTCCACGTCGTAACAGATTGCGATGCCGACCGGACCGACCGGCGTGTCGAACACGGTCAGGCCGTCCCCCGGCGACAGCGGCCATTCGTTTCGTTCCTCGGGCGTCAGGTGCAGCTTTTTTTGCCGGCCCATCCGTCCGTCGGGAAAAAACAGGAACGCTTCGTTGAAATAGCGGCCGTTTTCCCGATGCACGTGCGTGCCGCCGAGAATGACGACGCCGAATGTCCTGCTGAGCGATGAGAAGGTGGACAACACTTCGTCCGTCCGGTCGTGCAGAAATTCGCACGCCGCCCCATTGTCCATCGGAGCGGTCTGCCCGAGTAGCAGCGCGGTGACGTATTCGGGGAAAACGATCAGCTGCGCTCCTTGCCGGGCCGCTTCTTCGACATGGCGGCGCACGTCTTCCCAGAATGCGCCGGAGCGGCGGTATCGTTTCAACCGGAACTGGACGGCGGCGACGGCGATGTCCGGCATCGGCGCTCACTCCTTGCGGGGCGAATAAAACGGATTGCGCCATTCCATGAGGACGGCCTTGTTGCACGATTCCTCGTCCTCCAGATAGTCGTGCAGCACGCGCACAGGGACGAGTCCCTGCTTCAGCATGAAACTGAGCACGGGGTCGCGCAATTCGCCGCGAACGACGCGCTCGACGTATGTTTCGGCGTCCGTCTCGTCTGCGTAACGGTGATAGCCGGGCATCCGGCTGCCGACGGCCAGGCGCGCCAGGTTGCGTTCGACGACGAGCCGTTTGCGCGCGTCGTACAGCATACCGGCGACGCCGAGACCGCGCGCCGACGGCCGGACGCAGACGTCGATGCCGTACAGCGTGTCGCCGTCGGGATCGTGCGTGCGCTCGATATAGCCGTTGTCGGAAATCTCCGCCCACGTGTGCGGCTGGTCCGCGTGCCGGACGATGAGGGCGGTCGCGGAGCCGAGAATGCGGCCGTCTTCGAGCGACACGGCGACCATCGCGCCTTCGGGAAACGTCCGCACGTGCGCTTCGATCTGTTCGCGTTTCCACCACAGCTCCGGCGGAAACGGCGGCGGAAACGCCTCTTTCTGCACGTCGAGCAGTCCTTCGTAGTCGTCGACGGTATAGCGGCGGATGACGATGTTCATGGTGGTGTCGACCTCCTGAGAAGAAGTATACAGGAGAAGGATATCGGCTGCACTTTCGTCAGCCGCCCTGAGCGACGGGGATACGCGCATGGGTCATTTGTTTGATATATTAATTCAGTCGACCAAGAGGGGGAATCGACAGCCGGCTCCGTTCAATGGGTTTCGGTTACCGGTCCGGCCGGCATCGTAGAACGCAACAAAGATGAAAGCGGAAGAACGTTTTTATTTCAGCGTGTGTCTGAAGTCGAGAAGCCTTAACATCAGATCAAGACGTAGTCAAATTTCTCGATTAAGACACCCAGGAAAGCGGCGGGGAGGCAAAAAAACCGTTTGACCCCCCCATTTTTTTGGGATATAATTCTTATTTAAAAGCGGGCAAAGCATGCTTCCTGCTGTGGCTGGTCTGGGGCAGGCGCGCGAATCGCGTCTTGCCGCCCTTCGCGGGAAGCTTTTTTCATGAAAGGGGAGCGTCTGAACGTGGCGCACGAAGCATCCGGTTACCGTCCCCAGGAAATCGAGCCGAAGTGGCAGAAATACTGGGAAGAAAACAAAACGTTCCGAACGCTGGACGACGATTCGAAGCCGAAGTATTACGTGCTGGACATGTTTCCGTACCCGTCCGGCGCCGGGCTGCACGTCGGCCATCCCGAAGGCTATACGGCGACCGACATCATCGCGCGCTACAAGCGAATGAGGGGATTCAACGTCCTGCACCCGATGGGCTGGGACGCGTTCGGCCTGCCGGCTGAGCAGCACGCGCTGGAAACCGGCCAGCATCCGCGCGACATCACGAAGCGCAACATCGACAATTTCCGCCGCCAGATCAAATCGCTCGGCTTTTCGTACGACTGGGACCGCGAATTCAGCACGACCGATCCCGATTATTATAAGTGGACGCAGTGGATTTTTATCCAGCTTTACAAAAAAGGGCTCGCCTACATGGCGGAAGTGCCGGTGAACTGGTGTCCGGCGCTCGGCACGGTGCTCGCCAACGAGGAAGTGATCGACGGCAAGTCGGAGCGCGGCGGTCACCCGGTTATCCGCAAGCCGATGCGGCAATGGATGCTGAAGATCACCGAGTATGCGGAGCGGCTGCTCGAGGACCTGGAGGAACTCGACTGGCCGGAGAGCATCAAGGAAATGCAGCGCAACTGGATCGGCAAGTCGGAAGGCGCGGAAGTGCGCTTTGCTGTCGACGGCCATCCCGACCTTGAGCTCGTCGTGTTCACCACCCGTCCGGACACGCTGTTCGGCGCGACGTACTGCGTCCTGGCGCCGGAGCACGAATGGGTCGACCGCATCACGACTGCCGAATACCGCCAGGCCGTCGAGGCGTACCGCGAGGCGACCGCGCGCAAAAGCGACCTCGAACGGACCGATCTGAACAAGGACAAGACCGGCGTGTTCACCGGCGCCTATGCCGTCAATCCGGTCAACGGCCGCAAAATCCCGATCTGGATCGCCGACTACGTGCTCGGCGGCTACGGCACCGGCGCGATCATGGCGGTCCCCGGACACGACCAGCGCGACTGGGAATTCGCCAAAAAATACGGCTTGCCGATCGTCGAAGTCGTCAAGGGCGGCGACCTGGAGAAAGAAGCGTATGTCGGCGACGGCCCGCACGTCAACTCGGACTTTCTGGACGGCCTGTACAACAAAGAAGCCATCGCCAAAATGATCGAATGGCTGGAGCAAAACGGCAAAGGCCGCGCGAAAGTGAGCTACCGGCTGCGCGACTGGCTGTTCAGCCGCCAGCGGTATTGGGGCGAGCCGATCCCGATTCTGCACTTGGAAGACGGCACGATGAAACCGGTGCCGGAAGACGAGTTGCCGCTTCTTTTGCCGGAAGTCGACGAAATCCGGCCGTCGGGCACCGGCGAGTCGCCGCTGGCCAACGTGCCGGAATGGGTGAACACCGTCGATCCGGAAACCGGCATGAAGGCGCGCCGCGAAACGAACACGATGCCGCAGTGGGCGGGCAGCTGCTGGTATTACTTGCGCTTCATCGACCCGCACAACGACAAGGAGCTCTGCTCGTTCGAACTGCAGAAAAAATGGCTGCCGGTCGACCTGTACATCGGCGGCGCCGAGCACGCGGTGCTGCACCTGTTGTACGCGCGGTTCTGGCATAAAGTGCTGTACGACCTCGGGCTCGTGTCGACGAAAGAACCTTTCAAAAAATTGGTCAACCAGGGTATGATTCTCGGGGAAAACGGCGAAAAAATGTCCAAATCGCGCGGCAACGTCATCAACCCCGACGACATCGTCAACCAGTACGGCGCGGACACACTGCGCATGTACGAGATGTTCATGGGGCCGCTCGAGGCGACGAAGCCGTGGAACACGCGCGGCGTCGAAGGCGTTTATCGGTTTTTGAACCGGGTCTGGCGGTTATACGTCGCGGAAGACGGCGGGCTCAATCCGAAAATCGGTGATGGACAGGCCGACGCATCGTTTATGCGCGTCTGGCACAAAACGATCAAAAAGGTGACTGAAGATATCGAGGCGCTCCGGTTCAACACGGCGATCAGCCAGCTTATGGTTTTCGTCAACGAGGCGTACAAGCAAGAGCGGCTTCCGCGGCAGGCCATGGAAAATTTCGTGCAGCTTTTGTCGCCGTTTGCCCCGCATATCGCCGAGGAGCTGTGGCAGCGTCTCGGCCACGACGATACGATTACGTACGTGCCGTGGCCGGCGTACGACGAGCGTTGGACGGTCGACGAAGAAGTCGAGATCGTGCTGCAGGTTGGCGGCAAGATCGCCGACCGCGTCCGCGTCTCGGCCGACGCCGGCGAAGAGGAGCTCGAACGTCTGGCGCTCGAGAACGCCAAAGTGCGGGAACGCATCGGCGATCGCGAGGTGCGCAAAGTCATCGTCGTCGCCGGCAAGCTGGTCAACGTGGTCGTCGGTTGAGCCGCTCGCGCATGGCCGTGCAATCTTCCGCAAATTTGGCATGGGTCGCGCGTACGAGTCGGACGAAGACGTCATTCCATTCACGTTCCAAAAGTTCCAGACCAAGTGCAGTAATCCCGCCGGGAACGGCGACGCGTTCCCGGATTGAGGCGAACGTAAACGATTCCGCCGTCAGCAATTTGGCTGTTCCGAGCGTCATCGCGGAAACAAGCCGGCCGGCGAGTTCCCGGTCGATTCCGGTCTCGGCGACGGCCGCATCGACGAACTTTTGCAGAAACAACGCCAAAAACGCAGGGCCGCAGCTTGAAAGATCCGACGCGACGCGGACGAACCGTTCTTCGATGCGCACGGGCGTGCTGAACGGCGACAGCAGTGACTCAAGGCGGCGGATGTCGGTGTCGGTCGCTCGTTTGCCGTAAACGCAAAGTGTCGCGCCGCAAAGCGCGCGGTTGACAACGCTCGGAATGACGAGTGCGACCTTAGCGGGCAATATGCTTTCCAGATCTTCGACGGATATCGGGCTTGCGATCGGGACGACGAGCTGATGTGCGCCGACGACGGAGGAGATAGAGGCGACGACGTCGGGAACATCGACCGGCCGAACGCAGATGAAGACGATTTCCGACAAGCGGGCGACATCTTCCGGCGCAGGGACGACGCGAAGGCCGGAATGAGCCTCGGCAAGCTCTTCCGCCTTGCGCGGAGTACGGTTGCATGCCGTAATCCGATCGGCCGGCAGCGCGCCCGAACGGATCATCGCCTCGACCAGCATCCGGCCCATGTTGCCGGTGCCGATAAACCCTGCCGCGGCCATGGCGATCACCCCTTTGTTCATGTTTATGACGTCGAGCGGACGGATTTGACTTTTTCACGCAAAGGAGGCGGGGCGATGCGGGAACGCCGTCAGGATTGGCGGACGGCGGCTTTGGTCGTCGTCGCGACCGGAGCCGCGTTTGCTGCCGGTGTTGTGCTCGGCTCTCGGTCGGCCGACGGCCCGACGCCGCCTTTTCCGTCCGAGTGGCGTCGGATGGACGGTGCCGTTGAATCGGTCGTTTCGCGACGCGAGGCTGAGGTGCGGTCGACGCCCTCTCCGGTCGCGCCGATGCCGACGAGTGTCTCCAGAGCGCCTTCGCCTTCCGCGAAATTGGACCTTAACCGCGCGGGCAAAAGCGATTTGATCCGGTTGCCGGGCATCGGCGAGGCGCGGGCGGAAGCGATTATCGCGCTGCGCGAGAAGAAAGGCCGCTTCGAACGGGTGGAAGATTTGCTCGAGGTCAAGGGCATCGGCCCGAAAATTCTGGAAAAGATTCGGCCACAGGTGACGGTGGTACCGTGACGGAACGAAAAAGTTGGGACACGTATTTTATGGACATCGCCTACATGGCGTCGACGCGCTCGCGCTGTCCGCGCCGACAGGTGGGGGCGGTACTCGTCCAGGGCAAAAAGCTGTTGGGGACGGCCTATAACGGTGCTCCCATGGGGGTTCCCGACTGTTCAGAGGCGGGTTGTATGCTTGTCGAGGAATATGAGCTTATAGGGGAAAACGGTGAGAATGTAGTTCGGAAACAACGGTGCGTGCGCACGATCCACGCCGAGCAAAACCTGCTTTTGTTCACCGATCGCCGCGACCGGGAAGGCGCCGTCGTCTATGTGACGGACGAACCGTGCTGGACGTGCGCCAACATGCTGGCCAACAGCGGTATCGCCGAAATTGTTTATCATCGGCCGTACCCCAAAGATCACGACAAAGTCGCCGCACTGATGGAGATGAAAGGAATTGTGCTGCGCAGGTTGGCGTCCTATGAGCCGCCGGCGGGAACCGTCGGACGCTCGACGTCGGAATAAAGAATAAAGGGCGAATGTTGCGGGGAAGAAACCCCGTCCTCAAGGAAGGGCGGGGTTTTCTTGCGGCTCGGAGGGGGGATGATCGGTGAGCGGACGGCCGTTGGTGGCGGCAGCGGTCGCCTGGACGGCGGCGGCGGCAATCGCGTTGGAAGTCGAATCGTGGTCCGCGGTATGGAAGATCGTCGCCATCGTCGCAGGGATTGCGGTGGGATTGGCCGTGATTTCCGCGATCGGATTGAACGGTCCGGTCGCTTCCTTCGCTCGACTTGGGCCGACATGCCGGCGGACGGCTATCGCGGTCAGCATAGGCTGTATGGCCCTCGTGTATACGGTATGGATTCATCTTCGCAACGAAAGTTCCATACCGCCGGCGGAAAACGGTCATCCCATCCGGCTGGTCGGGACGATCGCGGCGCCTGCGGTCGTCGACGGCGATCGCGCACGCGTCGATGTCCGGACGGCGACCGGCGAAAAACTTCGCGCGTCGTTTCGTCTATCCGCGCAAAGCGAACAGGAGGAGGTCCGTTCGTGGAGGCGCGGTTGGACCATCGAGCTTGACGGCCGGCTTTCGCGTCCCGATCCTGCTCGAAACGAGGGAGGATTCGACTACAGACGATACCTGAAGTCGAAAAGGATTCACTGGATCGTCGAAGCAGAAGGTCTGGGCGGCGTCCGCATCGATCCGACGCCGGGGAGCGCGTCCGACCGTCTGCTTCGCTCGTTTGATCTTTTGCGGGAACATCTGGCCGGCCGGATCGACCGGCTGTACCCGGACGCACGTGAAGCCGGGTTTTTGAAGGCGTTTCTGCTCGGTGTGCGCGACGGGCTCGATCCGGAACAAAACCGGCAATTTTCCGAGCTGGGATTGACGCACGTGCTTGCGATCAGCGGGCTCCACGTCGCGGTTTTTACGGTGGCCGTCGCGGGCGCGCTGCGCCTGGCGGGATTGACGCGGGAAACGGCTTTCGGCCTGACGGCGGCGGCGGTGCCGTTTTACGTCGCTCTCGTCGGGGCGGCGCCTTCGGTCGTCCGGGCGGGGTTGATGGCGATGATCGGCCTGTTGCTGGCGTACCGGAATTTTCCGAAAGACGGTATGAACGTGTTGGCCGCCGCGCTGATCGCGATGCTGATCTGGGAGCCGTACTGGCTTTGGGACGTCGGTTTTCAGCTTTCGTTTCTCGTAACGGCGGGCTTGATCGCGGTTGTTCCCAAAATCGTCGGGAGGACGGAGGCGTCATGGGGAAGACGGCTGGCGAACGCGGCGCTGGGGACGGTCGTCGCGACGGTGACCGCGCAGGCCGTCAGTTTTCCGATTGTGATTTACTATTTCAACCAATTCTCGTTGCTGTCGGTTCCCGTCAACATCGTCGTCGCGCCGGTGTTCAGCTTCTGGACGTTGCCTGTTTCCACGTTGTCGCTGGCGGCGGATGCGGTCCATCCGGCGACCGGTCGGGCGATCGCCCTTGCGGTTTCGGCGGTAGACCGGGCGCTGTTTGCAGCCGTGGAATGGGCGGCGGAACGGGGCAAAACGTGGCTGACCGTCTGGCCGTCGCCTCCCGCATGGTGGACGGCGTTCTATTTCGTCTGGCTGGCGTTCGTCGTCCGCACGGCGAAAGCGGGGGCGGAACGGAGAAACTTCGACCGACTGACGGCGGCCGTTTTGGCGCTCGTCGGCATTTCCCTTTTGTCGGTGGCGTACTTTCCGCCGAACTCGATCGGCGGTTTCCGCGGGGAAGTGCGGTTTTTGGACGTCGGCCAAGGAGACGCCGTCTTGATTCGGACGCCGGGCGGGAAAGCGGTGCTCGTCGACGGCGGAGGATCGTTTTCCACAGCCGGCGCGCAGGAAGAGTGGCGAAAGCGGCGGGATCCGTTCGAAATCGGCCGGGACGTCGTCGTGCCGCTTTTGAAAAAACGCGGCGTCCGCAGCCTTGATCTCGTAGCGGCGACCCATCTCGAGCTCGACCATATCGGCGGGCTTGCGTCCGTCGTCGAAGACATCCCGGTTTCCGCGCTGTTGTTCAACGCGACCTGGAAGGAAAGCGAGCCGGCGGAGCGGCTGTTTCGCGCGGCGCTCGGGCGGGGGGTTCCCGTCTACGCGGCGGAGAGCGGAACCGTCTGGCGGATCGATCCGTATACGTCGTTGGCGTTGCTCGACGCCGGATTCGACGGAAAAACGGCGGACGGACTTCCGGCGGAAAACCGCGGTCAGAACAGGCATTCGCTCGTTTTGCTGCTGACGATGCGCGACGTCCGCTTTTTGCTGACCGGCGACATCGGCGCACAGGAAGAAGCGGAACTGCTTTCGTCCCCGCACGTGCTCGGCGCGTTGGCGGCGGGCGGTGTGGACGTTTTGAAAATCGCCCATCACGGCAGCCGCGGATCGACGTCCGCCGCCTGGCTCGACGCCTGGCGTCCGGCCGACGCCGTCATCTCCGTCGGTCGACGCAACCCGTACGGGCACCCGCATCCCGACGTCCTGTCCCGACTGGCCGAGCGCGGCATCCGGATCTGGAGGACCGATTTGGACGGGGAAATCGCGGTGTTCGTCGGTCCCGGCCGTTACACAGTTCGAACAACGATCGCCGACAGTCCGGCCGGGACGTAAGCGGTGTCCCGGCGCGGACGGCGGACGGTTTTAAGCGACAATCAATGAAATTGGATGTCGACGCGGCGCTTGCCGCGCTGTTCGGCTTTCGGCATGCGGATTTCCAGGACGCCGTTGCGGTAAGAGGCGGTCACGCCTTCCTCCTGGACGGCGACGGGAAGCGACACCGTGCGGTGGAATCTTCCGTAAAACCGTTCGCGGCGGTGCATGCGTTCGTCGCGGATTTCCTCCGACCGGTTGATCGTGCCGCTGATGGTTAAAGTTTGCCCGTCGACTTCGATCGAGACATCGTCTTTGTTTTGCAGGCCGGGCAAATCGCACAGCGCAACCACTTCGCGGTCGGTTTCGTACACATCGATCCGGTGCGGTCCCCATTCCCCGCCAGTCAAAATGCCGCGGAACGGAAATTCCTGAAACCACCGGTCCATTTCCCTCCGCCATTGATCGAGCTGGCGGAAAGGCTCGTAAGGTATCAGCGCCATCGGAAGCGAACCCTCCTTAACTTCGTCGGTTTCGTCGGTGTTCACTTCCGTAGCATATGCAGCGCCGGACGGCTTATTCGCGGCGGCGCGGGGCGACCAGCCGGTTTTGCAGCGTTCCGAGCTTTTCGATTTCGATTTCCACGACGTCGCCGGGCCTGAGATAAATCTGTCGTTCCGGCGGAAGTCCGAGGACGACGCCTTCCGGCGTTCCCGTCAAAACGACGTCGCCGGGTTCGAGCGTCATATGCCGTGAAATATAACTGATCAGCTCGTCGCACTTAAAGATCATGTCCGCCGTGTTGGAGTTTTGCCGCAGTTCGCCGTTGACGCGGCAGCGGATGCCGAGGCGGTTCGGATCGCCGACTTCGTCGGCGGTGACCAAATACGGTCCGATCGGTGCGAAACCGTCGAGACTTTTGCCCAGCAGCCATTGCGACGTGCGCAGCTGCAGGTCGCGCGCGGAAAGGTCGTTGGCCGGACAATAGCCGAACACGTACTCGAGGGCTCGCTCTTTCGCCACGTTTCGGGCACGACGACCGATGACGACGGCGAGCTCGGCCTCGTAATCGACTTTTTCCGACGTTTCCGGCAACTCGATATCGTTCCGGTGACCGGCCAGGGCGTTTGGAAATTTGCTGAACAGCACCGGAACTTCCGGAATCGCCGCGCCGGTTTCCTCCGCGTGTTTGCGGTAGTTCAGCCCGACGCAGACGATTTTTTGCGGGCGCGGAACGCACGGGGCGAAAACGGCGTCCTGTTCCGCGATCAGCCACGGCGCGCCTTCGTTGTCGAGTCGGGCCAGGTCGTCGAGGAACGACCGAAGCGCGTCCAATCCTCCCGTTCCTGCGGCGATCAGGGCCATGACGTCGGTCGGAACGTCTTCGCCGCGCCGGTCGCGGCGGTGTTGCAGGGCGGCCGCGACGTCGACGATGCCGGCCTCCGTCCAGACTCCAAGCCGGTGTTGCCCATTCCTTGCGATCGTAGCCAGTTTCATGCGGTAATCCCCCTTAAACATTTGCGTTGACGGACAATCGCCGGGCCAAGGCGCGGATTTCCCGGACGGCCGCGTCCCGTTTTTGCTCCCAGTGGTGGCGCGGCATCGACACGCTGACCGCTGCGACAGCCCTGCCGTCTGGACCGAAGACGGGGGCGGCTGCGCACCGGAAACCGATGACGGCTTCTTCGCGGTCGAAGGCGACGCCTTGCCGGCGGACGTCTGCGAGTTCGTCGAGCAGCTCGGTCACCGTGCCGATCGTCGCCGGCGTCAGCCGCGGCAGCGGATCGCTGAGCCGTTTGCGTACTTCGTCGTCGGCGAGCGTCGCGAGCAGCGCCTTGCCGAGGCCGGTTGCGTGTGCAGGAAAGCGCATGCCGGGTTCGGACGCGATCTGTACCGGAAATGGCGCCTCGAGTTTCGCCAAATAAAAAACATCGGCGCCTTCCAGGCGGGCGAGCTGGATCGTCTCGCCGAGCCGGTCGCGCGTTTCGACCGCCGTCCGGTAAAAGCGGTCGATCAACGCCTGTCCGCGGAAAAACGAGCTGCCGAACGCGGCGAGCGCAGAACCGAGCGTATAGACGTCGTCGGACGATTTTTCGACCCAGCCCAGTGACTCCATCGTCTTCAGCAGGCAAAACATCGAGCTTTTATTGACGCCGAGTCGGCGGGACAAATCCGTCAGACGCATTCCACCGCGATGTTCGGACAGTTCCAGCAGCACGGCGTGGGCGCGTTCCAGCGCGGGAACCGCGTATTTGTTGGCGGAGATTTTATCCGACATGGGTGTGCCCCCACCGCCCGTAAGGAGTTTAATATAATAAACGATTGTCCAATGTATTGGACACTTTTCATCATAAGTCGCCGTTGAAAGATCGTCAAGTCGTTTCGCCGCGAAACGTTTTCTGTTATTCTTGAAGGGGATGCCTGCAACAAAACGCGTTCCCCGACTCGTCTAATAAGACAGCAAGAGAGGAGGACACCGGTGGTAGCGCCTGAACTGATCAGGGCCGCCCGGGAGGGCGACCGTGAAGCGCTCGTCACTCTTTTGCGGCAGATCGAGACACATGTGTATCGAACGGCCTACTATTTGCTGGACAACGAACAGGACGCACAAGACGCGGCCCAGGAGGCTTTAATCAGGATATACCAAAAAATTTCATCATATGAAGAAAAAGCTAAATTTCAAACATGGGTTCAGCGAATCGTCACGAATGTTTGCATCGACAAGTTCCGGCGTGCGAAAGAGACCGTTTCCGTCGAGGAACATGCGCTTTTTTTCCCGTCGGATCAGGACGTCGAGCGAGAGGTGTTGTCCAAAGACGCGGCGCGGGATGTTCGCGCGGCGATCCGCCGCCTGCCGGAACAACAGCGCGCCGTGGTGATTCTGCGTTACATGCAGGATTTTTCTTATCAGGAGATTGCGTCCAGCCTTGATTTGCCGATCAACACGGTAAAGTCGCATTTGTTTCGCGCTCGGCAACAGCTGCAACAGTGGCTGCAGGAATACGATTACGGTTACGAAAAGAAGGGGGTGCGCGGATGAACGCGATCGAATGTGCGGAAGCGGCGGAATGGATGCAACGGCTGATCGATTCGGACTTGAACCGTGAGGAAGAGCGAGTGCTTCTGCGCCATCTCGACGGTTGCGACGCGTGCCGTAAACGGTTTGAAAGGCTGATGTCGGTCGACGAACAGCTGCGCCGATTGCCGAAAGTTGAACCGCCGTTCAGTTTGGTCGATGCCGTCTTGCCGATGTTGGACCGGATCGGCGCCTCTGCTGCGCCGCCTTCTCCTGTTGCCGCGCGGTCCGAGCCGCGTCAGGAAGGCGTGAAGAAAGCTTCCGTGAAGAAAGCTTCTTTACCTGTTGCGAGATGGATCGGGCTGTTGCCCTACGGTTTAGCCGGCGTCGCCGCGGCGGTCGTCGTGTTCGTCGCGCTCGGTTTATTCGGTTCCGACTCCGGCGGGGACAAAACGACGACGCTCGGAACGGATGCCGTGCAGCCGTCTGCCGCCGACGGGAGCGCTGCGGCCGGTGTGCAGTCTTCGACGCGTCCGAACGATTTTCTGAATCAGGCGGACGTATCGGACGACGGAGAACCCGAATCCTCCGCCGCACCGAAGTTTGTGAAACCGGCATGGCCGTCGCCGCCGGAGGAAGACGAAGCGACCGAGGCAGAAACGCTCGAGCCGAAAAAAACGCCGCGCCCGTCCGAACCTGCCGTAACGGAACCGACGGCGTCTGGCCGCAGCGGTCTTATCGTGGGCACGACGGCGCCGGTTGCCGCGTCGACCAGCAAGCGGCCTTCGGATTCGGACGCAGGTGCGCCGTCCGGCGGTGATGCCGCGGCGCTCGGCCGTTCCAGCGCAGCCGACGGAGAACCTTCGACATCGCCGGGTGCCGCTGTCCTGAGGCAGATGCAGACGCCGACGCCTTCTTCGCCGGCATCTTCTTCCGGAGGGACGACGAGCGTCGCCGGCATCGGTTCTGCGGTGACGCCGGCGCGCGAAGGCTGGGTCTCGCCCGACGGCCGATGGACGGCCGCCGTTGAAAATGGACGGCTCGTCGTCCGCAGGAGCGAAACCGGCGAGGCGGTGTTCCGCTCGCGGCTGTCGTGGGAAGCCGATGCGGCGGTGCAAGGCCGGTGGACCGATGCCGATACGTTTTCGTACACTGTGACGGCGGGCGGGCAGACGTTCCGTTATGTGGTCGACATGAAGACGTTTATGGAAGTGTCGACGGATTGAGGGTCCCGGAATACCGGGACTTTTTCGTTTGCACCTTGCTCGAACCGGCTGCGTATAATAACGACGAACAGCGGGGCCGTCGCCGACCGGCGGTTCCCGCGCCGGAACCGGCGGCGTTCATCATAAATCGCGGGAGGGGGCGTTCGGCGCCGGCGGGTTCGCACGTCGGCGGGAGGCGGCGCCCTTTTCCGCGTTTTTTGCTATAATGGGAAAAAAGCGCGCCGAGGGTTTGCGACTTTTCGGGTGCGAAAGGACGGGACAAGTTCGGATGGATTATCGCGCTGCCGCCAAAGCGTTGGCCGGCGGAACGCCTTGGCCGGTATATGTCTGTTACGGCGCCGAAACGTTTCTGATGCGGGAATTCGTGAACTTCGCCGTGGACAAGCTGGTTGATCCGGCCGACCGCCACATGTGCCTCGCGCGGTTCGACTGCACGGAAATCCCGCTTGACCGCGTCGTCGATGAGGCGGAAACGCCGCCTTTTTTCGGAAGCCGTAAAGTCGTGATCGCCGAGAAGGCGTTTTTTTTGACCGCCGCAAGAGAAAACGGTAAAGTCGAACACCGCGTCGAGCGGCTGGCCGAATACGTCGCCCGCCCCGCCGAACATACCGTTTTGATTCTGACGGTCGAGTCGGAAAAGTTGGACGAGCGCAAAAAAGCGGTCAAGACGCTGAAGGAGCGCGGGTGGACGCTCGCTTTCGAGCCGCTGTCGGAAGCCGAGCTCGTTCGATGGGCGGAGAAACGCGCGGAACGGCGCGGCGTCCGGATGACGCCCGGAGCGTTAAGGCGATTGGTCGAGCGGACGGCTGGATCGCTGCCGGCGATGGACCAGGAAATCGAAAAACTTGCTCTGTATGCAGGCGACGGCGGCATTGCGGACGAAGCGGCCGTCGACGCGTTCGTGCCGCGGACGCCCGAGCAAAATGTGTTTTTGCTCGTCGATCATGTCATATCCCGGCGTGCCCGCGAGGCCGTCGAAGTGTTGCACGATTTGTTGCTGCGCAGGGAGGAGCCGATCAAGCTGCTCGCGCTGATCGCGCGACAATGCCGTGTTTTGTTGCAGGTTAAGGCGTGTCTGGAACGGGGGCTCTCCCAGAAGGAGACGGCGGCGGAGCTCGGTTTGCACCCGTATGCCGTTCGGCTTGCCGCAGAGCAGGCGCGAAAAGATTCGGAGCGCGTCCTGGCTGCGATGCTGGCGGAAGCGTCCGAACTCGACCACTGGATGAAAACCGGGAGAACGGACAAGGCGCTCGGATTGGAGCTGTTTTTGTTACGGTGGGCGAGGCGGGAGGCGACGTAAAGTCGAAAATCGAAAAAACCTTGCCGCACCAGCCGGCAAGGTTCAAGGTAAGCTTTTCGGCGACGGGCGAACGGAATCCTATGCCTGAGCTTGCGCCTGTTGTTGCGCCTGCTGCGCCCGGGCTACCGCCGCGTTGAATTTGAGCGTGAGCCGCGATTTTTTGCGCGCGGCTTTGTTTTTGTGGATGATCCCTTTCGTCACGGCCTTGTCGAGTTTGCGGCAGGCGAAACGGAGCGCTTCCTGCGCTTTCTCCAGTTCGCCCCCGGCCAGCGCGGTTTCGAACGCCTTGATCGCCGTGCGCAGGGCGGACTTCTGCGAAGCGTTGCGAAGTCGGCGTTTCTCGCTTGTTTTCATGCGTTTAATGGCGGATTTCGTGTTCGGCATCGCGCGGATTCACCCCCTGCTGTCCCCGTATATGTTTTCCGAAACGGCAACCGGAAGAATTATAACAGGGCGAAAGCCGAATTGCAAGCGGGTCTGCCGTCGTCTGTCGTCGTTGTGTATTAATATTGTCCGGGCGGGTTTTACGGTTCCCGGTTGAACTTGTCCAGCATCGAAATCGTGTCGATCAGATGGTTGTTGAAAATTTGCCGCGCCACGGCCAGCAGGTCGGCGATCAGCGGGTCGCGCAGCGAATAGGTTACCTTGTTTCCTTCCTTTTTCCCATAAACGATGTTTTTATTGCGGAGCACGGCCAACTGCTGGGAAACAGCGGAGCCTTCGCTTCCGATCAAATTTTGAAGTTCATTTACATTTTTATCGCCTTCGCATAACAGTTCCAGAATCCGAATGCGCAACGGATGAGCCAGCGCCTTGAAAAATTCCGCCTTAAACCGCTGCAGGTCGTCGTTCAAGTCGGCTTCCCCCCCTTTCGCAGCCTGTCGTACCGTTCGACGGCCGAAAAGATGCCTTCGAGAATTTCGCGGGGCCGGGGCGGACATCCCGGCACGCGGACGAAGACGGGGACGATTGTTTCCGCGCTTCCGTGATGGGCGTATGTTTTTCCCGGAATTCCTTCCCCGCAGGCGCAATCTCCGATGGCGACGACCATTTTCGGGTGGGCCGCCGCCCGATAGGTTCGTATCACCGCTTCTTCGAGGTGCCGGGTGATGCCGCCGGTGACCAACAGAAGATCCGCATGCCGCGGGGAGGCGACGAAATCGATTCCGAACCGCCGGATGTCGTACTGGGGAGCAAGCAGCATCGAAATTTCGAAATCGCAGCCGTTGCACGAGCCGGAATCGACGTGCCGGATAAAGAGCGACCGGCCGAACAGGCCGCGGATTTTTTGTTCTATTGTAACATATTCGGTCACCGTTTTGGTGCTGATGATCTTGCCCAGCATACCGGCCATCGGGTCATCCGTCCTTTCTCCGCTTTGGTTGTAGTCGCCGCTATCGGTCGCAGCAGGCGTAGCAGAGTTCGAAGCTTTTGTTGATCAGCGGAAAGTCGGGAACGATGTTCCCGCGCACCGCCCATGAGACCGCCGGCCAGTTGCTGTAGGTCGCCGAGCGGATTCGGTACCGGTATATCGTGCCGTTTTCGCCGGTCATAAGCCAGTGGACGGTTTCGCCGCGCGGGGATTCCGTCCACCCCATCGCCCACCGGTAGGGCGGAATGTCGGGCAGGGGAACCGCGATTTCGCCCGGAGTCAGACGGTCCAGGATTTGTTCGGCGATCGAGAGCGACTGGAACGTTTCTTCCGCGCGGACGCGGACTCGGGCCCAGACATCTCCTTCCCGGAAGACCGGCACGTCGAACCGGACGGAAGCATAGGCGGCGTACGGCCAGTCCCGCCTCGCGTCGATGTTGCGGCCGGAAGCGCGCGCGGCGACGCCGACCGTTTCGAGGCGGTCGGCGTGCTCTTTGGAAAGCGTTCCCGTTTTCCGCATCCGGTCGACCGAAATGCCGTGCGCGGCGATCATGTCGACGAATTCCCGGAAATCGCGGCCGATGCGTCGCAGCGTGAAGCGGACGTCGTCAAGCGCGTCCGGGTCGGCGTCCCTGCGCATCCCGCCGGGAACGACGAGGCCGCGCAAATAGCGGTGTCCCGCCGCTCTTTCGTTCAGCCTCAGCAGCTCTTCTTTCAGGCGCGCCCCGTGGCTTGCGCCGACGGCGAAGCCGACGCCCGCGCAGATGTTGCCGATGTCGCCGACATGATTATAAATTCGTTCCATTTCAAGAAAAAGAGTCCTTAACTGCTTGGCGCGTTCGGGGATGTCCGCACCGGCGGCGGTTTCGACGGCCTGGCAGTACGCCGTCGCGTGCGACAGGGCGCAGACGCCGCATACGCGTTCGGCGATCGCGACCGCTTTTTCCAGCGGCCATCCCTCGCTTGCTTTTTCCAGTCCGCGGTGTGTATAGAACAGGCGGGTGTCCAGATGCAGAATCGTTTCGCCGACGGCCGCGAACCGGAAATGTCCCGGTTCGATGATGCCGGCGTGGATCGGCCCGACCGGAATGACCGTAATGTCCTCGCCGTCGCACACCGGAAACGTTTCGCGCGACTTGACCCGCGGCACATGCAGACCGGCCGGAAATTCCTTGCGAAGCGGATGTAGTTCCTCCGGCCAGTCGCCGTGCAGAATGAGCGGCCGCGGATCCGGATGCCCGATCGGGCGCAGGCCGAGCAAATCTTTCATTTCCCGTTCGTACCAGTTGGCTGCCGGCAATTCGGGCGTGACCGAGGGAAACGTCGGGTCGTTCTCGTCGATGTCGGCCTTAACGGCGACGAAATGGCGCAACCGGTCGAAAGCGAACACGTAGTAGACGCTCAGAAAACCGCCGACGTCGCGTTCGTCGGAGCCGGTGACGACAAACAGCCGTCCTTGCTCTTCCCTGCCCAGAAAACGGCAAACGTCCGGCAAATCGCGTTTGTCCACGTTCACCTCGGTTATGCCGTCGGAGCGGGAGGATACCGCCGCCGGCCGGCTGACGGGAAGCTTCCTCAACATTCGCGAGACGATCGCCCTGTTTGCCGTCATGACCATCCGCCTCCCCGGAACGTTTCGACGATTTGGCCGACGGCGTCCGTCAGAACGGAGGGTACGTACAGACCGGTCGCAACGACGGCGGCAAGCGGCGGGACGAGCGCGATTTTCGTCCAGACGCCGGTCCGGCCGTTCGCCGGAAGCGGCTGCGGTCCCGACGTTTCGCCGAAAACGATCCGGATCGTATAAAACATCGTGCCGGCGAAAACGAAACCGACGATCGCGAGAAACATCGCGGCCTGTCCGACATGTCCGGCCTGGAATCCGGCCGAGACGACGGCGAATTCGCTTGTGAACGCGTTGAACGGCGGAGTCGCCGCCGCGGCGAAAGCGCCCAGAAGCAAGGCGGCACCGCACGCGGGCATGGATTTCAGAACGCCTCCCAGACGCGACAGACTGCCGGTCCGGTACCGGCTGACGATCAGGCCGGAAACGAGAAACAGCAGCGTTTTCAACATGGCGTGGTTGAACATGTGCAGCGTCGAGCCGGCGAGCCCGAGCGCGTTTCCGACGCCGGCGCCGAACAGGATGACGCCCGTATGTTCCACGCTGGAATAGGCCCAGAGCCGTTTCAGATCGCGTTGCACGAGCAGAAACGGCACCGCAAACGCCATGGATAGAAGGCCGAATCCCAGCAACAGCTCGCGCGACAAAGGTTCGAGCGGTCCGCGGGCGAGCGCGAACACCCGCAACATCGTGCAGATCGCCGTGTTCAGCGTAATGCCGGACAAAACCGCGCTGACGGGAGCGGGCGCCTGGCTGTGAGCATCGGGCAGCCAGAAATGGAATGGGGCGACGCCGGCCTTCGTGCCGAATCCGACCAGGGCGAACACGAGCGCCAGCTTCATCCAGCCGGGATGCAGCAGTTCGGCCGCATGAAAAAGGGTAAACCAATTCAGCGCCGAAGCGTTTTCGCCGACGACGCCGGCGGCGGCCAAGTACAGAAAGATGACGCCGAGCAGCGCCAGCGCCATTCCGACATGCCCCATCAAAAAATATTTCCAGGCGGCCTCGAGCGACTTTTTGTCCGACTTGAATGCGATCAGTCCCGTGGCGATGACGGTGCTCAGTTCGAGCGCCGCCCAGGCGACGCCGAGATTGTCCGACACGGACGTCAACAGCAGGCATCCCAGCAGCAAATGAAGACCGGCGTAATAAAGTTTTCGGCGGCGCCCCGGCTCGTGCCGGACGGTGTCCACGGAAGCGAGGGCGGCGCAGAAGCCGATCCAGACGATGAGAAACGCGTTCCAGGCGCCGAGCGCGTCGAGTCGGAAGAGCGCTTGTCCGCCGGTGTATCCGCCCGACAACGGGCCGTTCTGCCAGACGCGCCATGCGGCATATGAGCCGGCGGCCGCCAGCCCGAAAGCTCCGGCGATCTGAATTCGTTCCGACAGGCGGACCGAACGGCCGGCCATCACCGCCGTCGCCGTCGCGACCGGCACCGCGAGAAGCCATCCGATCGGATTCATGTGCGACATCATCCTCTCAGCCGATTCATTTTGTCGGTGTCGAGCGATTCGAACACTTCGTAGATGCGGAGCGCCAGGCTGCCGATGAGCGCGACCGACACCGTCAGGTCGAAAAGGGCGGCGAGTTCCACGATCAACGGCATTCCGCCGCCGATCGACCCGGCGATCAGAAACAGGCCGTTTTCCGTGACGACGAGGCCGATCCCCTGCATGATCATTTTCGTCTGGTCGATGATAAGAAACATTCCGAGCAATACGAGGGCGACGGCTACGGGCAGATATCCGCCTCCGCCTCCGGCGGCGGGAAGATGGAACGCCCCGGCGGCGACGTGGCCGGCCGTCGCGATCAGCAGGGCGAGCGCCGCCGATACCGGCCGGGACAGGCGGCTTTTTGCGTCCGGATCGGCACCTACGGCCCGGATCGTCCGCAGGAACAAAAGCGGGATGGCGACCGTTTTGACGGCCAACGTAAGCAGGGACAGCCAAAGCAGATGATCGTCCCCCGTCGCTTTCCACATTTTCAGCGCCACGGCCGAGAGCAGCGCCGACTGAAAGGAGAGAACCGCGATACAGCCGGCGATTTTGCGGACCGCAAACATGGCGAGCGCGCTTGCCAGCAGGGCGGACGCGATCCACGTTTCCATCATTGTACGATCCTCCTTCATGAGGCCAAAGCGCGGGCCGTCAGGGCGGCCAGCGACAGCGCCGCGGAAAAACCGAGCATTTTCGGCACGCGGAAAAAGCGGATTTTGGCGCTCCACGTTTCGATGACGGCGACCAGGACGGCGACGCCGGCCACTTTGAACAGGTAGACGATGGGAGCAATCACGCCCGACGGATTTTCCCACGGGAAAAGGGCGTTGGCCAGAAGCCCGAACAGTATCAGCTGTTTGATTTGCAACGCCCATGCCATAAACCCCCAGTGACGTCCCGAATATTCCAGAAGCATGCCTTCATGGACCATCGTCAGCTCCAGGTGCGTATCGGGATTGTTGACCGGCAGGCGGCCGGCTTCCGCAAGAACCGCGAGCAGCAGTCCGGGCACGGCCACGAACCAGGACGGATCAAGTTGTTGCAGCGTGCGCGCGGCGAGCGTGCCGTCCGGTTGTGTGACAGCCCAGGCGGCGAGCAGAAGGGCGGGTTCCGCCAGCACATTCAACGCCATGTCGCGCGAGGCGGCCATCCCGCCGAACGACCCTCCCGAGTCCAGCGCCGCCGCCGCGGTCCAGAAACGGGCGAAGCCGAACAAGAGCGCCAGTATCGCGACGCCGCCTGCGGTTTCAAGCGGCGCGCGGGCCGCGTACGACGGCACGAGCAGGCCGGCCGTCACCGTCGTCGCCCAAACGATATAGGGAGCGGCACGGCTGACGAACGACGCGTGCTCGGACAAAACGGCTTCCTTGCGGAACGATTTGACCAAATCCCAAAACGGCTGCCATATCGGCGCTCCTGTTCTGTTCTGCAAAAGCGCCTTGACTTTCCGAATGACCCCTTCGACCAGAGGCGCCAGCCCGGCGAGGGCGACGGCATGAAGAAAAATGTGGCTTGCCTGGACCCACCACGATTCCGACATGGAGATCCCCTACCTTATGTAAAAGAGTAGAAAAATAATAGATGCGATCATGTACAAGAGATAAAGGTTCAGATTTCCGCTTTGTATCGCCCGCAGGCGTTGCGCCGCCGACACGATTCGTCGGACGACCGGCCTGTACAACAGGGTGTCCGCGACGCCGTCCGTCCGGAGCCGGTGAACGATCCGCCTCGGGAAATCGGGATGTTCCCCGCGCAGCTCGACAGTCCGCTCCGAACGAAACAGCGCGTGGAACATGACGACGACCGAATGGGAAAACGATCCCCCCGTGAACGACATCGACGGTTCGAGCGGGACGCCGCAGTTCCATGTCTCTTCGCGTCGCACGCCTTTTCGGGCGGCCCACGGAATTACCGCGACCGCGGCCAGCAGCGAAAAAACACCGATGCACAGCGCGACCGTCAAGGCGACCGGCGGCTGGAACAGGACGGCATCCGGACGGACGCCGGAGGCCCGGAAGGAAAGAAGCAAAAGCGTCCCGGGAAACAGCCCGGCCGAAACCGCGCACGCCGCCGAGACGACCGTCGCGATCCGCATGAGCGGCGAAACTTCGCGCGCGTGTTCGGCCTGCGCGGAGCGGGGCAGCGCCAGAAACGCGACGGCGAACTGTTTGACGGCCGCTGCGGCGGCCAGAGCGCCCGTCAGCGCCAGTGCCGCTGCGGCCAGGCCCGCAGCGATCGTCCAGCCGGGGCGATCGCCGTCGGACGCGAGGCGGAAAATAGCCTGAAACATCATCCATTCGCTTATAAACAGACCCGTCGGAGGCAAGGATGATAACGAAACGCTTCCAGCCAGAAACGAGGCGGCCGTCCACGGCATGCGCCGGACAAGCCCGCCGAGGCGGTTGACGTTCCGTTCGCGCGCGGACATGTGCACGGCTCCGGCCGCCATGAACAACGCCGCTTTGGTGAACGCGTGGTTCCAGACGTGCAAAAGCGCCGCCGCCATGGCGGCCACCGCCGGAACGTTTTCGCCCGCCGCCGACAGCAGGGAGGAAATGCCGAGACCCGCCGCGATGACGCCGGCGTTTTCACAACTGCTGTAAGCGAGGAACTTTTTCATGTCGTTTTCGGAAAACCCGTACAGAATCGCGACGCCGGCGGTCACGAGCCCGATCGCCGTCCAGACGGCCGCCGCCGCGGCGGACGGAAATCCGCCGAGAAAGTCGGACGTCGTGCGCACCATCCCGTATATGCCGGCCTTGATCATGACGGCAGACATGATCGCCGAAACATGGCTCGGCGCCACCGGGTGGGCGCGGGGAAGCCAGACGTGAAACGGCATCAGCCCCGCCTTGGTCCCGAAACCGACGACCGCCAGAAAAAATAAGACATGTTTTTTCCAGGCATCCAGCGAAGGGCCGAAGGTGCGCCACGCGTCGAATTCGAGCCGTCCCGTGAACAGATAAAATCCGAGAAAAGCCAGAACGATCAGGACGGTGCCCGCCCTCGTCATCGCGATGTAGACGAACGCCGCATGCCGCACGGCGGGTTTGCCGGCGTCGGACAGCATAAGCAGAAACGAAAAAACAGTCATACATTCCCATGCGACCAGAAACGTGAAGGCGTTGTCCGCCGCAAACACCGAAGCGAGCGAGACGAGAAACAAATTCCATCCGACGCCGGAAACAACCGCTTGATTTCCTTGTTCCCGGGCGGTGTATCCGATCGCGTACAGCGAGACGACGGCCGCGACTGCGAACGTGAGGAGCAAAAAAAAGGCCGACGTGTCGTCCGTCCGGAATTCGAGCCGAAGGCCCGGAACGACGGACCACGCCTCCAGACGGTCGGTCTTTCCGTCTTTTTGCCGCAGCAGCAGTCCGGCTATGCCGGCCGCCGATCCCGCGCACGCAGCGGCATAGGAAAACTTCCGGGCGAGCGACGGCCGGGCCGAGCAAAGAACGCCGCCCAGGCCGCCCGCCAGCCATACCGTGATACCCAAGAGCCAGCCGTACACCCGAGCAACCCCCATATTGTTGAATATTCGATTATTTAAATATACAGATATTCGGTTGAATGCGCAAGCGGATCAGACCAAACCGGCATGAAAGTCAGGTGAGAACATGTACCGCACGGATTTGGCATTGGAGGCGATGGATCGCGCCAATCGGATGTTCGGCGCCGGCCGCGGTGTTCCCGGCGTCGAGTCGGAGACGGAACGCGAAGACGGCATCGTCGTCACCCGCATCCGCATCCAGTCGGAGGAAGGAGCGCAAGCGCTCGGCAAGCCGCCCGGCCGATACGTCACGATCGAGGCGCCTGGACTTCGCCGTGAAAACCGGCAGCTCGAGGATCGCGTCGCCGACCGCATTGCACGGGAGTTTGCGGCTTTTTTCACGGAGATGGGGTTGCCGGAAAGGGCCGGGGTGCTTGTCGTCGGGCTCGGCAACCGGAGCGTCACGCCGGACGCACTGGGGCCGTTTGTCGTCGAGGGCGTCACCGTGACGCGGCATCTCGACGCGGCTGTAACCGCCGGGGACGGCCGTTCGATCCGGCCGATATCCGCCGTGGCGCCGGGTGTGCTCGGAACGACGGGCATCGAGACGAGCGAGATCGTCCAAGGTATCGTGGAGAAGGTGCGTCCGGTTCTCGTCGTCGCCGTCGACGCGCTGGCCTCGCAATCGCTGGAACGCGTGTGTACGACCATTCAGATGGCGGACTCCGGCATTCACCCCGGTTCCGGCATCGGCAACAAGCGCAAAGGCCTGACGCGCGACACACTCGGCGTGCCGGTGCTCGCCGTCGGCGTTCCGACCGTCGTCTACGCGTCGACGATCGTGAACAACACGCTGGAGATGTTGATCCGTCACGTCGGGAGGCTCGCACCGTCCGTCCAGGCGGCGTTCGGCGCGTTGGGCAGCATGAGCGGACCGGAGCGGCTTTCGCTCGTCCGTGAAGTTCTGGAGCCGCTCGGCCAAGATTTATTGGTGACGCCGAAAGACATCGACAGGTTCGTCGCCGACGCGGCTCGCCTGATCGCCGACGGGCTCAACGCCGCCCTTTTCGGGGAAAAGCAGCCGGAAAAAACGGTTTGAGCGGAAAAGAGCGGCGCATCTTCTTTTCCGGCCGGTTCTATCGTTTCTGCAACCCTCATAGAGTGATAGCGCAGGGTTGTCCAAAGCCCGACGAGGAAGCCGAAGCCGGAGGGAAGGTTGCACAAGATGCGGATCAGGTTGCGCAAGCGGTACGTTTTGTTGGCTTTCGGGGCATTTGCGTCCGTCTTGGCATGGGCGTCCGGGACGGCGTCGGAAGAAGCGGGGGGTTCCGTCGATACGGCGGCCGTCTCCTATGAATTCGCGTCTGTCGCGGCTCGGCCGGCGCCGGAACCCGCTTCGGACTCCCGGAGCGACAGGTCGGCGGACGGCGCCGCATCCGACAAGGTAGTCGTATTCATTTACCACACGCACAACCGCGAGTCGTTTTTACCGGAACTCGGCCTCGGACCGCAGGCAGATCCGGCCGACGCCTACGATCCGGACATCAACATCACTGCGGTGGGGCGGACATTGGCGAACATGCTGGGGCGGCGCGGAATCTCCGCCGTCCTTTCGAATACCGATTACCCGTCGGAAGTCGAGGCGTTCGAATACGCCAAGTCGTACGCCTATTCCGCGCGGACGGTCCGCGAAGCGTTGGCCGCCTATCCGGACGTCCGGCTGATCGTGGATTTACACCGCGATTCGCTCGGAAGGGAGGCGACGACCGTAACGATCGGCGGCCTCCCGTACGCAAGACTATGTTTCGTCGTCGGGGGGCGAAACCCGCACCGAGCAAAAAACGAGGCGCTCGCACATAAACTTCATCAGGCGGCCGAGTCTAGGCTTCCCGGCATCTCCAGAGGTGTTCTGACCAAGTCGTCACACGGCCACGCGGAATACAACCAGTCGCTGTCGCCGTACAGCGTGTTGGTCGAAGCGGGCGGGCCGTACAATACGTTCGCCGAGTTGAATCGTTCGATGGACGTTTTGGCGGACGCGATCGCGGCCGTCGTCGGCGACGGATCGAGACCGGGTGGTCCCACCGAAGGAGGCTGACGGAAGATGAGGCAGGCGGCGGCGTGGATCCGTCGATCGGGCGTCTGGCTGGGAACTGCGTTTGGCCTTCAAGTGTTGGCGGCTGTTTCCGGATGGGCGATGGTCCGCACCGGCGTCGATCCGTTCAGGATGTGGATTCCTTCTTTTTTTCAGGATTCCGGTGCGAAAAAAATGGCGGCAGCGGCGGAAAGGGTGTTGCGCGACCGCGTCGCCTGGCTGCTGGAAACGGAGCTGCATGGACCGGCGGCGTTCGCTTTGTCCCAGTTTCCCGTGCCGGTTCGCAAGTCCGCTACGGCGGTTCCGACGGACATGCCGGCGGCGTCGATTTTCCCTTCACCTGCTTCGCCGACGCCGCGACCTTCGACGGAACGGCCGATTTCCGCGGGTTCAAGCGGCGTCGGTACGCTCGGGCCGACGGCGACAACGCTCCAAGGGACGGTTTTGCTCAAGCGTGTATTGATTTACCACTCTCATCCTTATGAGTCTTGGATTTCAGAAACCCAAAAGACGGATGATCATAAAACCAACATCACATTGGTCGGCAGACGCCTCGCCGAGTCGCTCGAACGTCTCGGCGTCGGCGTCGTCCATACCGCCGTCGATTATCGCAAAGAAGTTCCAAATTATAATTGGTATTATTCATATAAATACTCCTTGCAGACGATTCGCGACGTCATGGCCGTCTATCCCGACGTTGCATTCTTCTTTGATATTCATCGCGATTCGTTCGGGCGGGATAGAACCACGTTGGAACGAAATGGGACGACCTACGCCAAAATCATGTTCGTCGTCGGCAGGCAAAATCCGAATTGGGAGCAAAACGAAGCGTTCGCGCGACGCCTTGACGCGTTGCTGAACGCCGAAATGCCTGGCATTTCCCGGGGAATGAAAGACAAGGACGCCGCTGAAGGCCACGGTGAGTACAACCAGTCCGTGTCGCCGAACAGCATTTTGGTGGAAATCGGCGGGCCCGAAAACACACTTGAGGAATGTTACCGGAGCGCGGATGTCTTGGCGTCGGCGATCGCGGCCGTCGTCCGCGAACGGGTCGCCGCCGGAAAGGAGGACTGAAACCGTGTCGCGTTCGGTCGCCCAGTTTTTCTTGCTGGTTCTTTTGTCGGCGTTTTGTCTGTTTCTCGGCATCGACATCGCGTCGCGGAACGGCGCGGATGCGAGCCGAAGCGCGGCGGGGCCGGATCGGGAAGTGTTCCGACCGATGCCGGTTTTTCCGGAACCGACGCCGGTAGCGGACGAGCGCTACCGTTTTTCGACGGCTGAACCGTTTGAAGACCATTCATGCGGCGCGAGGTCTGTGCTTTGTCCCAAAAGCCGGTCGGAGCGCGACCGCGAGCCGACGATCGCCAGAATCGGCAACGGCATTGGCGATCTATTCCACCGAACCGCCTATCACGCCGTCGACGGCGTCACGTCGCTTCTTTCCCGGCTGACCGATTGATGTTATAATTACAGGCGTTGAGACAGACATTCGGCAGTCGGAAAGAAAAGGGGTCGCAGGCGTGACGTCGCGAAACGAACCGGAACGAATCCGGAACTTTTGCATCATCGCCCATATCGATCACGGTAAATCGACGCTCGCCGACCGCATTTTGGAGTACACCGGCGCTTTGTCGGAACGCGAAATGAAAGACCAGGTGCTCGACCAGATGGAGCTTGAGCGCGAGCGCGGCATCACGATCAAACTTCAGGCGGTTCGGCTTCGGTATGTCGCGGAGGACGGTGAAACGTACACGCTGAATTTGATCGATACGCCCGGGCACGTGGATTTTACATACGAAGTGTCGCGCAGCCTTGCCGCTTGCGAGGGCGCTCTGCTCGTCGTCGACGCCTCGCAGGGCATCGAGGCGCAGACGTTGGCGAACGTTTATTTGGCGATCGATAATAATTTAGAGATTTTGCCGGTTATTAATAAAATCGACCTTCCGAACGCCGATCCTGACCGCGTCAAGAAAGAGATTGAAGAAATCATCGGTCTCGACTGCAGCGAAGCGGTGTTGGCATCGGCCAAGCTCGGCATCGGCACGAAAGAGATTCTCGAACAAGTCGTACGGCGCGTACCGGCGCCGAAGGGCGACCGGGAGGCACCGCTTCGCGCGCTCATTTTCGACTCGCATTACGATGCGTACAAGGGCGTGGTCGTCTACGTGCGCGTCGTCGACGGCTCCGTCCGCAAGGGTACGCGCATCCGCTTTATGGCGACCGACAAAACGTTTGAAGTCGACGAGGTGGGCGTGTTTACTCCGCGGATGACGCCGGTCGACGAGCTTTCCGTCGGCGATGTCGGTTACCTCGTCGCCGGCGTCAAAAACGTCCGCGACACGCGCGTCGGCGACACGGTGACCGAAGCCGACCGCCCGGCCGCGACGCCGCTGCCCGGTTACCGCAAAGTCAACCCGATGGTGTTTTGCGGTATGTATCCGATCGACAGCGAAGATTACGACGATTTGCGCGAAGCATTGGAAAAGTTGGAATTGAACGACGCGTCGCTGCATTTCGAGCCGGAAACGTCCACTGCGCTCGGTTTCGGTTTCCGATGCGGGTTCCTCGGCCTTTTGCACATGGAAATCATTCAGGAACGGATCGAGCGCGAGTTCGGCATTCCGATCCTGACGACGGCGCCCAGCGTCGTGTATCGCGTCCGCCTGACCAACGGCGAAACGATGGAAATTCACAACCCGTCCCATATGCCGGAGCCCGGCCGCATTGAGTCGATCGAGGAACCTTACGTCAAGGCGTCGATCATGACGCCGAGCGAGCACGTCGGCGCAGTGATGGAGCTGTGCCAGAACCGCCGCGGCATCTACCTGAACATGGAGTATTTGAGTCCGACGCGTGTCCTGCTGACGTATGAAATGCCGCTGTCGGAAATCGTTTACGATTTTTTCGACCGACTCAAGTCGAGCACCAAGGGATACGCCTCGCTCGACTACGAGTGGTCCGGTTACAAGCCGTCGAAACTAGTGAAAATGGATATTCTGCTCAACGGCGAGCCGGTCGACGCGCTGTCCGTGATCGTTCACCGCGACAGGGCGTACCAGCGCGGGAAGGCGATCTGCGAAAAACTGAAAGAGCTGATTCCGCGGCAAATGTTCGAAGTGCCGATTCAGGCGGCGATCGGCTCGAAAGTGATCGCGCGCGAGACGATCAAGGCGCTGCGCAAAAACGTGCTGGCGAAATGCTACGGCGGCGACGTCACGAGGAAGCGGAAGTTGCTGGAAAAGCAGAAGGAAGGCAAGAAGCGGCTGAAACAGGTCGGCAGCGTCGAGGTGCCGCAGGAGGCGTTTATGGCGGTGTTGAAGTTAGAGGAAAATTAATACAGGAGAGGGTTGGATCGACCGATTGCGCGCCTTGAAAGAGAGAAGGGCGGACATATGATATGAAAAGGAACATGTGTCCTATTCGTTCCACGATGGCCCCCCCGCGCGCCGTCTACGTCCACATTCCGTTCTGTGCGAGCAAATGTCCGTATTGCGACTTCAACACGTACGTCGTCTCCGGACAGCCGGTCGACGCCTATTTGGACGCGCTGGAACGCGAGATGGAACAAGCCGTCGATCGCATGCCGCCCGGTCGAATCGCGACGATCTTTATCGGCGGCGGCACCCCGACGATCTTGTCGCCTGCGCAGTTGGCGAAACTGCTTTCGGCGCTCCAACGCTCATTCGCCGACCGCGAGCCGGATTTTGAGTTTACGGTGGAAGCGAATCCCGGCACGGTCGATGCGGAAAAGCTGTGCGTTTTGCGCGAGGGCGGCGTCAACCGGATCAGCTTCGGCGCGCAGTCGTTCGACGACCGGCTGTTGGCCGCCATCGGCCGCGACCATCGGGCCGACGACGTCTTCCGCGCCGTCGAAACGGCGAAACAAGCCGGTTTCGTCAACATTTCGATCGATCTGATGTTCGGCCTGCCGCGCCAGACGGTCGCTGATCTGGATCGGACGCTCGACGCCGCGCTGTCGCTCGGGTTGCCCCATGTTTCCGCCTACAGCTTGAAAATCGAGGAAAATACGCCGTTTTCCGCGTTGCGCGCTCAAAATCGGTTGCCGCTGCCGGACGAAGACGAGGAAGCGGACATGTACGCGCTGGTGATCGATCGGATGCGGGCGGCGGGGTATGTCCACTACGAGGTGAGCAACTTCGCGAAGCCCGGTTTCGAGTGCCGGCATAACTTGACGTATTGGCGGAACCTTCCCTATTACGGCCTGGGCGCGGGTGCGCACGGGTACGTCGGCGGGCGAAGGTACGCGAACGTGCGCGGCGTCCGCGCCTACATCGAGGCGGTGTCGCAGGGGCTTCCGGAAGCGGAAGCGTCGGAAGTGACGGAAACAGAGGAGATGGAAAACTTCATGATTCTTGGCTTGCGGTTATTGGAAGAAGGCGTATCATCCGACGTGTTTCGAACCGAATACGGATGTTCGCCTGAAAGCGTATTCGGCGGACCGATCCGACGTCTGCTTGCAAAAGGATGGCTGGAGCGGACGGAAAAAGGTTATCGCCTGACGCGCGACGGACTCATGTTCGGCAATGAGGTGTTTGCCGCTTTCGTCGGCGAGGCGGTCGCGAAGGAGGCGCGGCCGTGATGATGAAGCGAAAGGCGGGCGAAAAGGCGGCGGCGCTGGCGTTCGCCGTCGCGGTCGCCGTCTCGACGGCGGCGTGCGAAAAAACGGAAGAACGCGGCGTTTCGTCCGATGCGTCGCCGGGATCGTCGGCGGCTTCTACTTCTGTTTCGGCGGAGACGCCGTCTCCGTCGCCGGTTGCCGCTCTGGCTTCGCCGTCCGCCGGCGGCGACGTTTCATCGGCGGGCGGCGGTATCGCCGATGCCGTCGACGGCGTCCGCGTCGCGCTGCGGTTGTGCTCACCGCCGACCGGGTTCTATAAGCCGACGACCGTCGCGGCCGAGCCGCCGTTTCGAGCGGATTTTTCGCCGCAATCCGCTTTACCGGAATTGCGCGGCATCAACGCGATTTCGGTTCTTCTCATCGGCAATGAAGCGGGATTCTCGGACGAAGTCGGCGGTTCGTTCGCCTTGGATCGCCGCGGTCGCGTCTACGCCTGGGGCAACCGGTACGACGAGTGGAGTTACGGCGGAGCGTCCTACGCCAAGCAGGTCGAAGGCCTGCCGGCCGTGCGGGCGATCGCGGGAGAGTATGCTCTCGACGCCGAAGGCCGCGTCTGGTTCTTGAACGGGAAACATGCGCCCTATCGAGTGGAGGATCTGACGGAACCGGTGAAGGCGATCGAGGCGGTCGGCCGGGACTTCGTCCTGGCGCTAGGCCGTTCCGGCCGGCTCTATGCGTGGAAACCGGCTTTCGATCAGTTCCCGAAAGTGTTCCAGGAGCTTGCTGGCGGCGTTCGGGCGGTGTTCGGCGGCCCGTACCGCGCGTACTGGATCGACGGTCAGGGCGATCTCAAGTGGTTGCGGGACGTTTCTGCGATCGAGGGGGCGACGCCGCAGAAGGCGGAGCGGCTTGAACCGCCCGGCGGACGGAAAGCCGAGCGCGTTTTCACGACGTTTCTCGGCGATTTCGTCCGAACGGCGGACGGCACCGTCTACGCCGTTTCGCCTGCCGACGGGAGTTTCGTTCCGACGCGGTTGAAACGAATTCTGCGCGTCGTCGGTACATCCGCCAAGGCATATGCGCTGACGGCCGACGGAACCGTGTTTGCGCTGTCGGACGACCGAACGTCCCTTGCACAACCGGTACCCGGCCTGACGGGAGTCGCCGACATTCGGGCCGGCTGGGCCCATGTGCTCGCCCTGAAATCAGACGGTACCGTCTGGTCGTGGGGCAGCGACGTGTACGGCCAGTTAGGCCGTTATCCGCGGTTTTTCGAGCGGTTTGCCCGGATCGGAACAACGCGGGACGTCCAAGCCGTCGAGTTCGAGTCCGGCGAAGTGTGGCTGATTTTGCGAAACGGCGACGTCTGGAAAATCAATCGCCGCCTGCAGGTCGAGCCGGTACTGATCGGACGCGGCATCGTCCGCGTTTTTCCGATAAAAGGGGCGTTTCTAACGTCCGACGGCGTTCTGCAACTGCGCGAGGCGGACGGAGAGTGCAGGCAACTGGTCGCCGAAGGCGGCATCCGCGAAGCGGTTCCGGATCTTAACGGCTGGTTTATCCGGACGGGACAGAATGTCGTGCTGTACGCCGAGACGGGTTGGGGGTCGTATGTTCTCGTCAAGCCTGTTCGGTTTCCGGAGGGGCGCGTCCCGACCGTCGCGAAAATGTTCGGCTATCCTGTCTTTACGGTTCTGGCCGACGACGGATCGGTGTATTACCGTACGGGCGAAGAAAAGGACGGCGCCATTGTCATGGAACGCGTGGCGGACTTGCCGCCGGTGCGCGAATGGACGACGCTGGACGGCACTTTTTTCGGCGGATTTTGTGATGTTGTCCGCGCGCTCGGCGAAGACGACAGGGCGTACGCGGTCCGCGTGGAGATTCATTTCCATGAAAACGGCAGGACACCGACGTACACCATGCATGCCCGGCCGTATGGGGCCAATGTACGCCATCTGTACGGCAGCCTGATGGAGCGGTCGGACCGCGAGGTCGTCGAGACCGGCATGACCGTCGACGGCGACATGCTGATGCCGGTTGAGCGGGGCGCCCGCGTGTGGATCGGTTCGATCGAAGACGGACCGATCGACGCTTGGTACTACTATCCGAGCGAGGGGCCGAGTGCTTACGCCCATGTTCGGATCGATGCCGCCGGAACGCTTTATCTTTACGGGTACAACCCGTTCTTCACGACGGATGAGAAACCGGGACCGGTGCGACGGATGTCGTCGGGCGGGACGAACAATTGATCTTCGCTCGTCCTTCGCCCGTCGGTCCGTTGACATCTTTCGACGGCAGGGATAGACTAGGGGAAGAACGTTCGGGAAGGGCGATGGCGGATGGGTGCGATGTCCGTGTTGCAGGCGGTCATTGCCACAATTCTCATTTTTGTGCTTGCGTTCGGAGTCGGCTTCATCCTCAACATGTTGCTGAAAACGACTTGGTTCCCGGTTTTTCTCTACGCGGCGACCGTCGTCGGCCTCGGCGTCTATTGGGCGTGGGGACCGGGGACGCTGCTGGAGAACCTGCTCAAATATACGGTTGCGGATTATACGCCGTTCGTCGGCGGATTGGCGGGCGCCGTCTTGAGCGGCGCGGCGATCCGTTCGCTCAGGCGAAGGGGTTATCGGATGTTCTGAACGACCGTCGCCGTTGGCCTTGCGGGCGAAGGAACGGGCGGTGTTGAACGCCATGCGGCTCACGAATCCGCTTCATTTTACCGAGCAACATCGATTTTACGTCTTTCGAGATTTCGCGCTGAGCGATTTTGATTGGAAAGTAATTTCCCAATTTTATCAACCCATGGTGGGGGCGGTTGCCGCCGCCTTATACATGACGCTCTATCACCAGCTCGATGCCGACCGGATCGGCTATTCGCCGCTGGAGCAGCAGCGAAAACTGTTTCTTTCCATGGAAATCGACATGGGAGAGCGCGGTCGCCGTTTGCTGATCGAGCAAACGTCGAAGTTGGAGGCGGTCGGGCTTCTGCGGACGGTGCGCAAATATCTTGCCGCGGCCGACGAACATGTTTTCGGCTACGAATTACAGCGGCCGCTGTCGCCTCCCGAATTTTTCCGCAACGAACATCTGACGCTCCTTCTGCGCGATAAAATCGGCAAATTTGCTGTACTGGCTCTAAAAGACGAATATCGGCTCGTTCCTCCCGAACCGTTGGCGGCGCCCGGCGTCTCGACCGAAGAACTGTCGGTGCCGTTTTACGAGCAGTTCCGTTTGAACGTCTGTTCGGCCGATCCCGACTTGTCGACGGACGACAAGAGCGACGACGGGCAAGCCGGTCGGATTTCCGGCGAATCGGCGGCAATGTTTCGGTATGAAGACATTTTGGCGAGGACGCCGCAGACTTCGGCGAACCGCCGGTTTATCGAGGCGTTGAAACGTCGGCCGGATCAGCTGGCGGTCATCAACATGACGGCGCGAAAATACCGGCTCTCGTTGCAGGAGACGTGCCGTCTGCTCGACGAGGACGGGATGTTTACCGAAGCCGGGGAATTGGACACCGAGCGGCTGACGGCCCTGGCGAGTTTATGCTTTCACCAGGCGAGAAAGCGGACACAGGCGGTCGAACGCGCGTTGGCGCGGGGATCTTCTTCGAATCGAAGCGGGGAAAGCGGAAATGTGTCGGACGATGCTTTCATCGCCGGTGCCGGCGGCGGCGATGTCGAAGCGTTGCGTCCGGCCGTCTCCGCCGTGTCGTCGGAACCGGCCGAGCCGTTGTTGGAAGTTCCCGAGCCGCTCCGCGACGAATTCGACGTCGTCCGTTACAACCGGATGTTGCGGTATGAACCTTATACCGCGGTGCTCGAACGGTTTTTCCGCAAAGGGAGCGTCCCCGATTATCTGCTTCGCCTGTTTGAAAAAATCGACGTCAATTACCGGCTAAGCGGCGAAGTGATCAATGTTCTCCTGCATTATTTGTACGTTCGCAAGGAATCGTGGTCGACGAATTATATCGAAATGATCGTTTCCAACCTGCTCGCCAAGCAAATCGACACGTTCGAGCGAGCCGTCGCTTATTTCCGGGAAGAATCGGCGCGGCGGGCGCAAGCCGGCATCGGGGAAAAAGAACGCAAAGAGCCGAAAACGCGCAAAACTTCTTCGGGCCGCAAACCGAAACTGGCCGTCGTCGACCCGGCACAGCTCGGCGAACAGCCCGACCTGAGCGAGGAAGAGCGGGAACGCATCCGGAGGCTTGCCCTTAAGCGCGACGGCAAGCTGGTCGAATAGGCGGGGGGCACGATGAAAGGATTGTCCGATCTGTTGAAGGAATGGATGCCGGAACTGCTCGACCGCATCGAGGAAGAACGGCGCCGCGTACTGGAAGATCCGCTGGTGCGGCGGTTCGCGGACGAGCATCCCGAACTGACGGAACTCGCGCTTCGCGCTCATGTCCACCTTCTCCGCCAATTTTCGGAAGAGATGCAAAACTGCGGTAAATGTCCGGGGCTGGAAAGCTGCCCGAATGCGTTGCCGGGTCATTTCACGAAACTGGTCGTCGAAATGCGGGACGACGGCCCGGTTCTCTACGATATTCGATCGCCCTGTGCCAAACAGATCGCTTGGGAAAATCAGGAAAACATCCGCCGAAAAATTCGTACGTTCCACGTCGACGAGCGGGCGCTTCACCACGGTTACACGACGACGGAAATCCTGGACAAGGATCCGGAGCGGGTAGCAGCGGTCGCCCGCATTCTCGATTACATTAGCGCGACGGAAGAGAACGGCCTGCAGACGAAAGGGCTATATTTGGTCGGAGGATTCGGTACAGGAAAGACATTCCTCGCATGCTATTTATTGAGGGAATTGGCCAAATCAGGTTACAGCGGCGCCATTGTGTACATGCCGGAATTCGTCGAGGACTTGAAAAACATGATCGGCGAACCGCACCGGCTCCAAGAAACGGTCGAAGCACTCAAGACGGTCGATCTGCTGGTGCTCGACGACATCGGCGCCGAAAACCTCAGCCCTTGGGTTCGCGATCACGTGCTCGGCTCCATCCTGAATTACCGGATGGGGCGTAAGCCGACGTTTTTCACGTCCAATCACACGCTCGACGAACTGGAGAAACATTTCAGTTTCACGGCGCGCGACGGCGAAGAAGAATACAAAGGCCGGCGCATCATGGACCGCATTCGGCCGTATGTCGACGTCGTGCTCGTCAGAGGGCGGAACCATCGCCACGGTTGATGCGGCGATGCGGGCAACCCCGGAAACAAGAGAAAAGCCGGCGGGCAACCGCCGGCAAACTCACCGCATGGCGAGTTCGATTAAGGTCGCCACAATACCGATGAGCAAAAAGATCCCGAACGTCACGGCGAATCCCGTCGCGACGTCGACGAAATCGTTGCGCGGTTCCTCGTTGACGTGTTCTTCCGGATGGTACGATTGCGTATCGCTCATGGCTCTCGCTCCTTTCGTCCCCTTCTACAGTATACCCGAACCTTGTCTTTGTGGCAAAGAGATTCGGAAGGAAGGCGCGCGGGCGAGCGGCCGGTTCGAACTCGTTTGCAGGGAGCGAGGTTTTTGGCTCGGCCGCATGTTGTGGTATACTGGTTATCGATCACGGGTTACCGACGATCGCACGGGGACGCGAAAGCGAAGGAGGAAACAAAATGGCCATCGTGAACGTCAGCGATCAGTCGTTCCGGACCGAAGTCGAGACGACCGGCACGGTGCTCGTCGATTTCTGGGCGCCGTGGTGCGGGCCTTGTCGGATGATCGCACCGGTGCTGGAAGAGCTGGATAAGGAAATCGGCGACAAGATCAAGATCGCAAAGGTGAACGTGGACGAAAATCCCGAATCCGCTTCCCGGTTCGGGGTCCTGAGCATTCCGACGCTCATCTTGTTCAAGGACGGCCAGCCCGTCGACAAGGTGGTCGGCTTTCAGCCGAAAGAGGCGCTCAAAAGCGTCGTAGGCCGCCACGTGGCGCTTTGAACGCTCGGTGCGGGCGGCGACGCAAAAAGCGGCAGGCCCTTTCCGCGAAAGGACGTCCTGCCGCTTTCGGCTTTTTCGGGGGTGACAGACAGATGGAACGAGACGATCTCGAACGAATCAAACAAAAACTTGCTATACTCCCGGAAAAACCCGGATGTTATCTGATGAAAAACGCCGAGGGCGACATTCTTTACGTCGGTAAGGCGAAATCGCTTAAGAATCGCGTCCGCTCGTATTTTACCGGCAGCCACGATCTGAAGACGCAGAAGCTCGTCAGCGAAATCCGCGATTTCGAATACATCGTCACGAAGAACAATGTCGAGGCGCTCATCTTGGAGTGCAACCTGATCAAGCAATACCGACCCAGGTATAATGTCCTGCTTCGCGACGACAAATCGTTCCCTTATATCAAAATCACGAACGAAAAGCACCCTCGTCTGGAAGTGACGCGGCGCGTCGTCCGCGACCGCGGCAAATATTTCGGACCTTATCCGAACGCCTACGCGGCCCACGACGCGAAGAAGCTGCTCGACCGGCTGTATCCGCTTAGGAAATGCAAAACGATGCCCAAGCGCGTCTGCCTATATTATCACATCGGCCAATGTCTCGGTCCTTGCGAGTATGAGGTCGATCCCGCGGAATACGAGCGGATGATCCGGGACATTTCGCGGTTTTTGGGCGGAGATTATGAGGGGGTTAAAAAAGATTTAATAAAAAAAATGGAGGAAGCCGCAGAAGAACTCAAGTTCGAGCGGGCAAAAGAATTGCGCGATCTGATCCGCCATATTGAAATGATTATGGAAAAACAGGCGATCTCCACAGGCGATGCCGTCGACCGCGACATTTTCGGCTGGGCGTCGGACAAGGGATGGATGTGCATCCAGATTCTTTATATGCGCGGCGGCCGAATCGTCGGCAGCCGGACGGCGCACGTTCCGCATTACGGCGACGAGCGGGAAGATTTTCTGTCGTTCGTCAGCCAGTATTACAGCGATAATCCTGTTCGGCCGAAAGAGATTCTGTTGCCCGACGCCGGTCCCGGAACGGAGGACGTCCGCGATGCGCTCGAGCGCTGGCTTGGCGTCGACGTACGCGTTCCGAAACGCGGAACCCGGAAAGATATGGTCCATCTCGCGATGGAGAACGCCAAAACGGCGCTCGAAGAGCGTTTTCGGCTGATGGAGCGCGATGCCGAGCGGACGGTCCGCGCCGTCGCCCAGCTCGGGGAAGCGACCGGCCTCGGCTACCTGCGCCGAATCGAGGCATTCGACAATTCGCACCTATACGGCACCGATCCCGTGTCTGCACTCGTCGTGTTCATCGACGGCAAACCGGAAAAGAAGGAATACCGCAAATTCAAGATCAAGTCCGCACGCGGTCCCGATGACTACGAGGCGATGCGGGAAGTCGTGCGGCGCCGTTACGAACGCGTGCTGAAAGAAGGCGGCGAACTGCCGGATTTGATCGTCGTCGACGGCGGCAAAGGACAGATCGCGGCGGCCGTCGACGTGCTCGAGAACGAGCTCGGCCTGGCGATTCCGGTTTGCGGGCTGGTGAAAGACGAACGGCACCGAACATCACAGCTTTTGCTCGGCGATCCGCCGGAGCCGATACCGATTGCGCGCGACAGCCATGCGTTTTTTCTGCTTCAGCGCATTCAAGAGGAAGTGCATCGGTTCGCTTTGCAGTTTCACCGGAAAACGCGCGCCAAGTCGATGATCGCCTCGCGGCTCGACGACATTCCCGGCGTGGGGGAGAAGCGCCGCCGGCTTTTGTTTCAGCATTTCGGATCGATCGAAAATATAAAAAACGCTTCCGTCGAGGAGTTTCGCAGCCTCGGTATCGGCGACAAACTCGCCCGCCGCATTTTGGCGGCGTTGACTGAAAAACCGGACGGAAGCGGCGATGAAGGCGCGAACGCCGACGTCAACCGTCTGCCGCAGGAGCAGGCGCAGCAGGCGTCCGTTTACGCAACAGACGATGCCACGCCGTCATGACGAGCGCGATCGCTGCCGGAGAGGCGACATACGCCAAGGCGATCGCGACGCCCGCGGCGTTTTGTTTGACGGCCATCAACATCAGCGAAATCATCACGAGATTGAAGATTGCGTGTGCGAACAGCACGGTCAGCCACCCACGGCGCAAGAAAACGAGGCCGAGCACGACGCCTAGCGCGGTCACTTCCCAGATGCGCGTGTAGACCGGATAGACCGGGTAAGTAACATGGCCGAGCGACCACAGCAGCGAAGTAGCGAGGACTGCGGCAAGCCGGTTGCGCAAAACGTAAAAACAAGCCGGTATGCCGAACAGTCGGAAAACAGCCTCTTCCTGAATCGCTGCCATCCATCCCGTCAACGGAAACCATTCAGGCCAAATCTGGTTGAGGATGGAGGTATTCGGATCGTTGATTCCCCACGCGCCGAATCGGGTCCAGGCGATCCACAGCAGCAGGGCCTGCAGGCCGAGCATGAACAGCGCAAGCGAATAGCCGTCTTTGAGGTGGCGGACGATTTGGCGTCCGAAATCTTCTGATTTCGTTTGCGGCCACACGTTCCAGCCGAGCCGACGGCACAGTCTTTCGCCGGCGACAAAGCACCCGTACAGCCCCGCGACCGAGACGACGGCGAACCCGATTGCGGAGACGAATATAAATGCGTCGTTCGTGGCGGTCCTGAATTCCTCTCCCGCCGCGGCAAGCGATGCAGGCCGTCCGTTTCGGTCGAGCACGATGAACAAAACGGCAAACAGCAACGTCCATACGGCTCCGCTTGAAAAACGGGCGTGTTTGCGGTCGGCCAAGGCGACCGACCACGCCGCGATTACGACGGCGACAAACAGCAACAGGTAAAGGATCGAGACGACGGCGGCATAAATTTTTTGTCTGGTTTGCCAGGCGACATGGCTTTCGGGCGGTTCGAAGCCCGTGCGGTAACCGGTCACTTCGCCGCCCTGAACGAAAATCCGGTAGGCAAGCCTCGCTTCGCCGACCGCAGCGGCGGGATCGACAAACCGGATCGTTCCGTCGGGCAGATCGACGCGTTCAAGGCGGTCCGGGTCGACGCCGATGTTTTTCAGAAACCGGGCTGCGATTGCGCCCACGTCAGGCGTGCCGGAAACCGTCCCGGCGCTTTGCTTGCGCCAACCGATCACTTCCGGCCTGAACAGGTTGACGTAAACGTAATATCGCACGCCGGGCGCGCGCACATCGACCTTGTAAAATTCCACCGGTCGGCTTTCGGCGTACCGTTCGGCGTATTCGCGCTCCAGCCCGTTTTTCGCCAAATATCCGGCTAAATGTTCGGCCGTCTCGTGCGCGATCTCGACGGATGCCGATTTTTCGGAAAAACCGGGTTCCCGGGCGGCGACAAACTCAAGTGCCGCGCGGACGGCTTCCTGTCGGGAAATGGCCTTTTCGATTCCGGGAAGCGGTGTTTCGGCCAACGGGCTTGCGGGGATAAAATAAACGACGACGAACAGGAGCGCGCCGACGGTGCCCCAAAACGGCAATGAAAAAACGATGCGTTTCATGAAGAGCTTCCTTTCGCGTCCGAAAATGCCTACGACCGTATCATACCGTCTCGACGCCCGGTCCCGCAAGCGCGACCGAGCGGAGGATCCGTTGACAGAATGAATGGAGTAATCGTTTGCAAACGGCGAAAGTCGGTGGAACACGGCGGAAAACCGCCGGCGCCGGGATTGTGGAAAAGACCGGGATCGTCTATGATGAAACCAAATGTAACTTTCGGCCGAATTCTTCGGCGATGAGCCGGGGAAGCGGGGGAACCGTCCGTCATGGGGTGAATTCCGCGGTCGGCCCGCCGGGCTTTTCGCGGATAGGGTGCCTGCGACCCGAACCCGTCAGCTAACCTCGTAGGCCTTGCGTCAGGACCCGAACGCTCGCGGCGCTGGGTGTCCAGTGTCGCTTTCTATTTGTTTTCACATAAGGTGGGTCGTCGGATTTTGATGCAACGACAAGTTCGCCTGAAGATCGTCTGGACGCCGCCGCGCGTCCTCGTCGCCGGTTTCGCGGCCGTCATCGCCTGCGGCGCCGTTTTGCTCACGCTTCCGATCGCCACGCGGTCCGGCGAACGATTGCCGTGGATCGACGCGTTTTTTACCGCAACGTCGGCCGCGTGTGTGACCGGACTGGTCGTCGTCGATACCGGCACGTATTTTTCCTGGTTCGGCCAGACGGTGATAGCGCTTTTGATCCAGGTCGGCGGTCTCGGCTTCATGACGATGTCGACGCTGATCGCGCTTGTTTTGAAGAAACGGATTTCGTTGCGGGAACGGCTCATTTTGCAAGAGGCGATGAACCAGCCGTCGATCGAGGGCATCGTGCGGCTCGTCCGGCGTGTCGTCGCTTATTCGCTGACGATCGAGGCGATCGGCGCAGCGCTTCTGACCGCGAGGTGGGCGTTCGACATGCCGTTTCCGCGGGCGCTGGCGTTCGGCGTTTTCCATGCCGTGTCGCTGTTCAACAACGCGGGTTTCGACCTGTTCGGCGACTTTCGCAGCCTGACCGATTATGTAAACGATCCGTTCGTCAACGTCGTCGCGATGGGGTTGATCGTGCTGGGCGGCATCGGGTTCATCGTCATTTCGGACGTGCTGGAATATCCCAAGCGCGGCAAGTTGTCGCTGCATTCGAAAGTGGTGTTGGCCACGACCGCTTTTCTGATTGTATTCGGGGCCGTCGTCATTTTCATATTCGAGGCGACGAATCCGAAAACGCTCGGCAGTCTTGATGCGGGCGGGAAAATTTTGGCTTCCTTCTTCCAGTCCGTGACGCCCCGCACGGCCGGAGCGAATACGCTGGACATCGCTTCGCTTCGGCAGGCGACGCAATTTTTCCTCATCCTTTTGATGTTCATCGGTGCATCGCCGGGATCGACGGGCGGCGGGATCAAGACGACGACGTTCGCGACCCTTGTCGGCGCGATGGCGGCGATGATCCGCGGCAAGGAAGATATTGTAATATTTCGTCATCGTCTGGCAAAAGACCGCATTTACAAGGCGATCACGCTGACGCTGTTCGCACTGATGTGGGTCATCGCGATGACGATGGTGCTGTCGACGACGGAAGATCGGCATTTTCTGATGATCTTGTTCGAGGTGACGTCGGCGTTCGGCACGGTCGGGCTATCGATGGGACTGACGCCGCACCTGACGGTCGTCGGCAAAATCGTCATTATGGTGACCATGTTCGCCGGCCGCCTCGGCCCGGTGACACTGGCCTACGCGTTGCAACCTCGGCCTGAAAAGGAATTGTTCCGATATCCCGAAGGGAAAATTACGATCGGATAAGGAGAGGCACATCCGCATGGAACGACGGCAGTTCGCGGTGATCGGACTGGGCCGGTTCGGCTCAAGCCTGGCGAGGGAACTTGTCCGCCTCGATTACGAAGTGCTTGGGATCGACAAATGCGAGGCGATCATCAACGACATGAAGGAAGAGCTGACGCACGCGGTCGTGGCGGATGCAACGGATGAAGACGCGCTGCGCGCGCTAGGCGTCCGCAACTTCGACTGCGCGGTCGTCGCGATCGGCGACGACATCCAGGCGAGCGTCATGGCGGCGATCCTGCTGAAAGATCTCGGCGTCCGCCAGGTCATCGCCAAGGCGATCACCGAGTTGCACGGCAAGGTGCTCGAGAGAATCGGCGTTGACCGCGTCGTGTTCCCCGAACGCGACATGGGCGTCCGTGTCGCGCATCAGCTCGCGTCGCCTAATTTGCTCGACTACATCGGCCTTTCAAGGGAGTATACGATCGCGGAACTCGCCGTACCGAGGAGGTTGGCCGGCCGAACGATCCGGGAACTCGATCTGCGCAGGCGGTTCGGCTGCAGCGTCGTCGCGATCAACAAGCGCGGCGGCGTCGTCATTACGCCGTCTCCTGACGACGTGATCGAGGAAAAAGATGTCATGGTCGTCATCGGCAAAAATGAGCAGGTCGAGGCGTTCGAGCACGAAGTGTGCCGCTGATGTTGCCCTCTCGTCACGGCGCTTGGTCTGCGATGCGCGCCGCGAAAGCTTGTCGGACGCGGCCGATCCAGGCGAGCAAGTCGGGTTCGAGCGGCGCGCTTTTCAGATGGACGAGCGACGTCGTGCGCGTCGTCTGGCGTAGCTCGGGAATGTCCGCCGCCGCCAGGCCGTTGTCGTCCAGCACGACCTGGCGCAGATATGACTTCGGCAGCAGCGTCGCTAGGCCGCAACTCGGCACGATCCGGATGATCGCCTCGAACGAGTCGATCTCCATCCGGATGTCCGGCGTGATGTCGTAACGGTCGAACAATTCATCGACCAACACGCGGTACCACGTTCCCCGCGAAAAGAGCACGACGGGAAGACCGTTGAGCGCCTGAAGCGGTATGCCCGACGCCGCTGCCTGGGCCAGCAACGGATGACCGATAGGAAGCACGAAGGACAGATGGTCGTCGAACAGCGGCACGCATCGCAGATCGGGCGATTCGATGGCCGTCGCGACGAGACCAAGATCAACGCGTCTTTCTTTCACAAAGGCGATGATTTCGTGCGTTTTTCCCGTCAGCGCCTTGACTTCCGAGTGCGGGAAACTTTCCGTATACATACGTATCAAATCCGGCAAAGTCGACTGGAGCGTCGTCAGACTGGCGCCGATCGTCAGACTACGCCGTCGACCGCCGCGTAGATCGGCGAGTTGCTGTCGGAATTTCGCGTCCAGTCGGCGCATTTCCAGTGCATGTTCGTAACAGAGTCTGCCGGCGGGCGTCAGAACGAGCCGCTTGCCTCTTCGTTCGAACAGCCGGACGTCGAGTTCGTTTTCCAGTTTCGCCAGTCTTCGCGACAAAGCCGGCTGCGACAGATTGAGCGCCTGGGAGGCCCGGTTCAGACTCGTCTGTTCGACGGCGGCGATCAAGACATCCCAATCTTCGATCCGCATCGCCCATCTCCTTCTTTCGCTTATGCGCTCTGTGCATGAGGAACGATAAAAAAACGGCACTTCCATTATAAGCGAAACCGCGTTACGATAAAAAGGGTTCATGATTTTGTCACAAACGGTCGGACGGGAGGCACGGTCTCGATGGCGTTTAACTCCTATTATTCGCGCAAGCTGCATTCACTGCTCGGCGTCGTTCCGCTCGGTTTTTTTCTGATCGAACATTTTTTGACGAATTACGAAGCGTATCGCGGCGGGCACGCAAAGTATCTGGAAAGAATTGAATGGATAAACAATCTTCCTTTTCTTTTCCTTTTGGAACTATTCGGCATCTGGTTGCCGCTGCTTTATCATGGTGTTTACGGTCTTTATATAGCATACCAATCTAGAAATAATTTTCCAAGATACGGCTATTTCCGGAACCTGATGTTTACGCTGCAGCGCATCACCGGCGTCGTCACGTTCGTGTTCGTGACTTGGCATATGTACGAGACGCGCGTTCAGGTCGCGCTGGGAAACGTCGCGTATGACGAACTCGGCCGATTGATGGTCGACATTTTGACGAATCCGTGGGCGTTCGCGGCTTACGTCGTCGGCGTCGTTTGCGCATCGTTCCATTTTTGCAACGGCATGTGGTCGTTTCTCGTCAGCTGGGGCATCACCGTCGGACCGCGGGCACAGCGGGTGTCGACCTACGTCTGGATGGTCGCGTTCGTATTCGTCGCGACGGTCGGGGTGCTCGCGCTGACGGCGTTCCGCGATCCGAACTTTTTGAATAGCTGAGAGGGAGCGGGTCTTCACGATGGCGAAGATGAACATCATTGTGGTCGGCGGCGGTTTGGCCGGTCTGATGGCGACGATCAAGGCGGCGGAAGCGGGCGCGCACGTCAGCCTGTTTTCGGTCGTGCCTGTGAAGCGTTCCCACTCGGTATGCGCGCAGGGCGGCATCAACGGCGCCGTCAACACGAAAGGCGAAGGAGATTCGCCGTGGGAACATTTCGACGATACGATCTACGGCGGCGACTTTCTGGCCAACCAGCCGCCGGTCAAGGCGATGTGCGAGGCGGCGCCCGGCATCATCCATCTGATGGACCGCATGGGCGTCATGTTCAACCGGACGCCGGAAGGGTTGCTCGATTTCCGCCGGTTCGGCGGCACGAAATACCACCGCACCGCATACGCGGGGGCGACGACGGGCCAGCAGCTGCTTTATGCCCTGGACGAGCAGGTCCGCCGTTGGGAAGTCGCGGGGCTCGTGCAGAAGTACGAACATTGGGAGTTCGTGTCGGCGGTGCTCGACGACGCGCGGGTTTGCCGCGGCATCATCGCGCAGGACATGCGCAGCATGGAGATCCGCGCGTTTCCCGCGGATGCGGTCATCTTGGCGACGGGCGGGCCCGGACTTATTTTCGGCAAGACGACGAACTCGGTCATCAACACCGGTTCGGCCGCCAGCGCGGTGTACCAGCAGGGTGCCATTTACGCCAACGGGGAATTCATTCAGGTGCACCCGACGGCGATTCCCGGCGACGACAAGCTGCGGCTCATGTCGGAGTCGGCGCGCGGTGAGGGCGGTCGCATCTGGGTGTACAAGGACGGTAAGCCGTGGTATTTTCTTGAGGAAAAATATCCCGCGTACGGCAACCTTGTGCCGCGCGACATCGCGACGCGGGAAATTTTCCACGTCTGCGTCGACTTAAAACTCGGCATCAACGGCGAGAACATGGTGTATCTCGACCTGTCGCACATCGATCCGAAGGTGCTGGAAGTCAAGCTCGGCGGAATTCTGGAAATTTATGAGAAATTTGTAGGAGAAGATCCGCGCAAGGTGCCGATGAAGGTGTTCCCCGCCGTTCACTATTCGATGGGCGGGCTTTGGATCGACTACGGTCATATGACGAACATTCCCGGCCTGTTCGCCGCCGGCGAGTGCGACTACCAGTACCACGGCGCGAACCGGCTCGGCGCCAATTCGCTGCTTTCCTCGATTTTCGGCGGCATGGTTGCCGGGCCGAAGGCGATCGAGTATATCAAGGGGCTCGACAAACATGCGGACGACATTCCGTCGTCGGTGTTCGAGCGCGAGCGGAAGCTGCGCGAGGACCAATTCGAGGCGATCCTGAAAATGGACGGCTACGAGAACGCCTATCAGCTGCATAAAGAGCTCGGCGAATGGATGACCAACAACATGACGGTCGTCCGCTACAACAAGCGTTTGGAAGAGACGATCTATAAGATCAAGGAACTGAAAGAACGCTACAAACGCATCAACATCAACGACACGACGCGCTGGAACAACCAAGGCGCTTTGTTCACGCGTCAGCTTTGGAACATGCTTGAGCTGGCGGAGGCGATGACGAAGGGGGCGCTTCTTCGCAACGAAAGCCGTGGCGCCCATTACAAGCCGGAGTTTCCGGAGCGCGACGACAAGAATTTCCTGAAGACGACGTTGGCGAAATGGACGCCGGACGGACCGGAGATTTCCTATGAAGACGTCGACATCTCGCTGATTCCGCCGCGCAAGCGCGACTATACGACCGACAAGAAGAAAGGAGGGGCGTGATCCATGGCCGATGCGAGCAAAAAAACGATCCGGCTCGTCGTCACCCGGCAGGATACGCCCGATTCCAAACCGTACAAGGAAGAGTTCGAAATCCCGTACCGGCCGAACATGAACGTAATCAGCGCGTTGATGGAGATCCAGCGCAATCCCGTCAATGCGCGGGGCGAGAAGACGAAGCCGGTCGTCTGGGAATCGAGTTGTCTGGAAGAAGTGTGCGGCGCCTGTTCGATGGTCATTAACGGCAAGCCGCGCCAGGCGTGTACGGCGCTCGTCGACAAGTTGGAGCAGCCGATCCGGCTAGAACCGATGCGGACGTTTCCCGTCGTGCGCGACCTGATCGTCGACCGCCGGCGCATGTTCGACGCGCTCAAGCGCGTCAAGGCATGGATTCCGATCGACGGAACGTACGACCTCGGCCCGGGGCCGCGCATGCCGGAAGCGACGCGCCGCTGGGCGTACGAACTGTCGAAATGCATGACGTGCGGCGTCTGTCTGGAAGCCTGCCCGAACGTCAACGACCGGTCGAACTTCATCGGCCCGGCCGCGATTTCGCAGGTGCGCCTGTTCAACGCCCATCCGACCGGCGCGATGAACGCGCACGAACGGCTGGAGGCGCTCATGCAGGACGGCGGCATCGAAGGCTGCGGCAATTCGCAAAACTGCGTGCGGTCGTGCCCGAAAGGCATTCCGCTGACGACGTCGATCGCCGCGATGAACTGGGAAACGACGAAATATATGATTAAAAAAATGCTTTATTCCTAAAAGCTGTTTAACCGCCGGGGCGGATGTCGATCGCGTCCGTCGCCGGCGGTTTTTTTGGCGGTTTTATTGTCACCGGAGGGCAGATGGAATGCGATTTTTGAAAACGATTTCGAGAACAGTTACCCTCGTCTTGGCGCTGACGGGTTGCGTGCCGCAGGGCGGCGGATCTGAAAGCTTACGCGCTTCCGCCGACCCGGCGGGCAGGCCGATCGTTACGGGCGGTACGGCAGTTCCTTCGCCGACCGCCGTGGAGCGCTCCGCGATGAAGGTGACGGTCGCCGCAGTCGGCGACGTGCTCGTTCACGGGGCGGTCTACCGGGACGCTCTTCAGTACGGAGGCGGCGTTCGGTACGATTTCGATCCGATGTTTGCCGCCGTCGCTCCGATGCTCCGGTCCGCCGACGTTGCGTTCGCCAACCAGGAGAGCGTGATCGGCGGGCAGTCGATCGGGTTGTCCGATTATCCGCGGTTCAACAGCCCGTTTGAGCTCGGCGACGCTTTGCGGCGGGCGGGCGTCGACGTCGTTTCGATGGCGAACAATCACGCGCTCGACCGCGGCGTGGAAGCCCTTCGAACCGCATGGAATTATTGGCGGGGACTCGGCATTTGTCCGGCAGGCGTCGCATTCGACGATGCGGGCGACGGAAGCTGCTTGCTGGAGATCGGCGGCATGCGGATCGCGCTTTTGGCGTATACGTACGGAACGAACGGCATTCCGCAGCCCGCGGATCAACCCGACCTTGTCAGGCAGATCGACGTCGGCCGCATTCGGGCTGATGTCGCCGCGGCGGAAAAACGCGCGGACGCGGTCGTCGTCAGTTTTCATTTCGGCGATGAGTACCAGACGTTTCCAAACGAGCAGCAAAAAGCAGTCGTCCGGGAAGCCGTCGCTGCAGGCGCCGACGCCGTCATCGGCCATCACCCGCACGTCCTTCAGCCGATCGAACGTTTGACCGGTCGAGAAGGGGAAAGTGCAGTCGTCGCCTACTCGCTCGGCAACTTTTTGGCGGCGCAGGAACGGAACATGCCGGAACGGCGCACCGGCGGCGTGTTGTTGTTCGATCTCGTGCGGTCGCCTTCGGGAAAAGTGCGCGCGGAAAACGTCGGGTTTTTGCCGACGTACATTCTACACGACAATTGGCGACAATTCCGGATTGTACCGCTCGCCGACGCGCTCGGCGACGCCTCGCTGCGCGACGGCCGCGCCTATGCGGAACGCGTTCGCCGGCATGTGTCGCAGTGGTTTCCGGAGTTGCGCGTGTTCGACCGCATTCCCGAAAAGCAACCTTGATCTGCCTTTTGCGTTCATGTGGCGACGACGGGATTTCGAGCATCGCATTGCGCCTCTTGGGCTTTTTCCCGCTTTCGGCGCATGAACTCCCGCCCGAATTCGCCGTGCGGCAAAATGTCGGCGTGTTCCATCTGAATCGTCGAATGCGTGATGCCGTATTTGTTTTTCAGCGTTTCGTTGATCGCCAGAATGATGCAGAACGGCTGGATGTTCGGGTCGACGAAAATGTGCGCCGTCAACGAGTAATGATCGGTCGAAATCGCCCATAGGTGCATTTCGTGAACGTTTTCGACCCCCTCGACCTCGAGCAGAGAGGCGCGTATTTCGTCCAGGTCGAATTTTTCCGGAACGGATTCCATCAAAATTAAATAAGATTCGCGGACGATTTTGGCGCCCCCGGTGAAAATGATGCCCCCGATGGCAAGACTGACCAGAGGGTCGAACCAGACGAGGCCGGTCCATGAGATCAGGGCGGCCGAAAGGATGACGCCGATTGAGCTGAGCAAATCGCCGAAAAAATGCCAAAGTGCGCTTTTGACGTTCAGATTTTCTTCCCGCCGGATACTCCGGCTGAGCACGATCGTCAGCGCGAGATTGACGGCGAATCCGATGCAGGCGATGGCGAGCATCAGTCCGAGATCGATCGGTTCGGGCCGGATGAAACGCCGTATGCCTTCGATGAAGATGCCTGCCGCGATCAGGCAAAGCGCCATACCGTTCAGGAACGAAGCGATGATTTCAAAGCGGAGATACCCGAACGTGAAACGGGCATTCGGCGGCCGCGATGCGAGGTAAATCGCCGTCATGCTGAGCGCGAGCGCGATAACGTCGGACACCATATGCGCGGAATCGCTGAGCAAGGCAAGCGAGTTGGACACGAGTCCGCCGACGATTTCGACGACGGTGAACGTCAGCGTCAGCACAAGCGTGAACCAGAGCGATTTCTTGGAAGTCTTCTGTTCTTTCATATGGCGCAAATGGTGAAAATCGTACATGTTCGGCTTCCTCCCGGCCGTCGCATGCGGATGCACGCGGCGTAAGCGTATATTTGGATTATATCGCCGTTTTTCGGCCGGTGCCAAGGGGCGCTGTGGTATAATGACGGGGAGAGGGCGGCCGTAAGGAGGGGGATCCGTTTGCGGATTTATACGCGGAGGGGCGACGACGGATACACATATGTCATCGGCGCGCGAATCGGCAAGGAAGATCCGCGGATCGAGGCGCTCGGAGCGATCGACGAGCTGAACGCGTGGATCGGTATCGCCATCGCTGCAGCTGCGGAGCATCCCCGGCTCCGCGACGTCGCGGAGCATCTCGCCGGCATTCAGCACGAATTGTTCGAATTGGGCGCCGTCTTGGCGACGGTTGAAGACAAAACCGACGACCGGCATGACCGGCATAATATGCCGCCAGGCGGGGCGGAGCGTCTGGAACGGATGATCGATGCGTACGATTCGGAACTTTCGCCGCTGTCGCGGTTTATTTTGCCCGGCGGAACGGTTCCCGCCTGTTGGCTGCACGTATGCCGCACGGTGTGCCGCCGGGCGGAAAGGCGCATCGTCGCACTGGCGAAAACGGCGACGGTTCCGCAAGAAATTATGCGCTACCTCAACCGGTTGTCCGATCTTTTGTTTGTCATGGCTAGAATTTCTAATTCACGGTTGGGCGTGCGGGACATCGAACATGGCGGCCAAAAAGGCGAACGGGACGACTCCAGTTGAGTCGTCCCGCATGTTTCGTAGGTTTTGATTCAATGAGCGCGTCCGGGTCAGCGCCAAAGCGCGTCGAGCGAATAGTCACCCGCGCCCGTCAACGCGACGCCGAGCGCGACGACGATCAATACGAACGGGTACTCGATGCCGTTGGACGATACCCAGTAGCCGTGTTTGGCGTGTACTTTCGCGATGGCGACGAGCATCACGACGATGATCAAAGCCGCACCGACTTCCGTCAGCAGACCGGCCGCAAACAACAATCCGCCGATCAACTCCGCGAGCCCGGCGAGTATGGCCATCGTTACGCCGGGCCGGATGCCGATCGACTCCAGCCACCCGCCCGTGCCTTTCGGGCCGTAGCCGCCGAACCAGCCGAACAGTTTCTGCGCTCCGTGACCGGCGAACGTCAGACCGACGACAAGCCGAATCAGCAGCAATCCGGTACTCGCAAGCGCGCTCATCCGCTTCAGCTCCTTCTTGCGACAGAATGATTCCGCCAACATCTTAAAGCACATCTCTTACGATTGTCAAGTAACTTTCAAAAAAGAACCTCTACGTTTATTTCACTTCTGTCATCGCAAAATTTTTGCGAGCCCGCGTCGCGGTTTGTCATCAAACTGTAATCTTTGCGTCATGTTCGCATAACGTTGGCCGACTACAATAATCGACAAGACCCCCTTTTTCAATATAGATCCGTGAGCGGCCCGTCGGGTGTTCGACGGGTCATTTTTTTGCAACAAAAGCGATGATATAATCAAATCAGTTCGTGTAAAGCGGAGGCAGGAAACCGATGAGGAAGGCGACCCGGTTTTGGAAGATCGCGATCGCCGCGATAACGTTCTATGCCATGTCGTGGTTTGCAGCGAAAGCGGAAGGGGGGAGTTCGGGAACCGATTCGTTGATCGTCAACGGCGGCTTTGAGCAGGAAGTCGCAGGCATTCCCGTCGGCTGGTCTCAAGACGCCTGGAAAACGGACGGTTCGACGGTGTTTCGCCTGGAGCACACCGAAAACGGCATCGTTGCCGTCGTTGAAAACATTCAGCCCAACGACGCGCGTTGGTCGCAGAAAGTCAAGGTCGAGCCGGACACGATCTATCGCTTGTCCGGACGCGTGCGGGCCGAAAACGTCGGAATGAGCGCCACCGGTGCCAATTTGACCGTTCTCGGCATTTTGGAGACGTCGCGCGACCTGAAGGGAACGACCGGCTGGGAAGAAGTACACCTCGTCGGCCGAACCGGTAAAAACCAGCGAGAAATCACGGTGACGGCCCGACTTGGCGGTTACGGCAACTTGAACACCGGTAAAGCTTTTTTTGACGACATTCGACTGGAGAAACTTAACGCCGCGCCGGACGGCGAACGTGTCGTCTCTTTCGAGCCGGTGCAGGCGGGCGGAGAAGGCGGCGGAAACGACGGTTCGGGTAAAAATGTCGCGGCCGGTCCGAAATGGCTGTCGACGGGTGTGTTGTTGTTTTGGTCTTTGCTGTTTACCGGATTGCTTGCGTTTACATACCGTGTATTCGTGACCGGATCCGCGGAAAGCGAAGAACGTTTCGTTGCACGGTTTGTCTGGGCAGCGCTTGCGGCCGCGGCCGTCGTCCGTTTCATCATCGCGCCGTCCGTCGTCGGCTTTCCCACGGACGTCAACACGTTCAAGGCGTGGGCTGAGCGCGCGGCTGCGGGCGGATTGCGCGATTTTTACGAAGGAGCGGCGTTTCTAGGCGGGTCGGTATTCGTCGATTATCCGCCGGGATATGTTTACGTGCTGTATGTGATCGGAAAGCTGAGGGAATGGTTCGGTCTTGCGCACGATTCGGGAGCTTATCTGTTGTTGGTCAAAACGCCGTCATTGCTCGCGGACCTTGCTGTCGGCGTCTGGCTCGTCCGCGTCGCCCGGCGGATGGGGCGTTTGATGCTCGGCGCTGCGTTGGCGGTCGCGTATTGGTTTAACCCCGCTGTTTTGATGAACGGTGCGGTGTGGGGGCAGATCGATTCGTTTTTCACGCTCGCCCTGCTGATTACATTCGGTTGGCTGGCGCGCGGCCGTTTCGTCCGGTCGTGCGTTTCGTACGGAATTGCTCTGTTGATCAAACCGCAGGCGCTGTTGTTCGGCCCGCTGTTTCTGTTTAAGGCTGCGGAAACGCGCGACTGGAAGATGTTCTCCAAAGGCGCGATCGCCGGTGCGGCGACGGTTTTTGTACTGTCGCTGCCTTTTATGCCTGGAACCGATCCGTTCTGGTTCGTTCATCTTTATGCGGGCACCCTCAACCAATACCCGTACGCGTCGCTGAACGCCTACAACCTTTACGCTTTGTTCGGTGCCAATTGGAAGCCGCTTGAAACCTCCGTTTTGGGCGTCCCATTGTCGGTGTGGGGCTATGCGGCGTTGGCGTCGGCGGTCGTTTTCTCGGGGTGGCTCTGGTTTCGCGGCAAGCTCGAGCCTGCGGCCAAGACGTTTGGGGTCGGCGCCGTTCTTCTTGCGGGAATTTTTCTCGTTTCTATTAAAATGCATGAGCGATATCTTTTTCCCTTTATTCCTTTGGCGCTTGCGGCGTTCGCTTTCATTCGGGATCGGCGGCTTTTCGCCTTGGTCGGAGCGTTCAGCGTGGTTCATTTTCTGAATGTGGGCTATGTGTTGGCCGGGACGCTCGGACCGAACGGCGGGCCGCCGGCCGACGGCGGATTCGTCCGATGGGTGTCGTTTGCGCACCTTGCCCTGTTCGCTTGGCTTGTAAAAACGGCGGTCGACGTCATGGTGCGCGGACGTGTGGCGTCGCCCGTTTCGTCTCTGGCGCACGCGCGCGAACTGGAAAAGACGCAGCCTGAATTCGCCGGAGGCGACCAGCGCGCCTATGCGACCCCGGTGGCGCAGGAAGCGCCGCCGGTACGGCTGACGCGCGTCGATTGGATGCTGATGTGCGGGTTGACAGCCGTCTACGCCGTTATCGCCCTGATCCGCCTCGGGTCTTTGTCAGCTCCGGAGACGTTTTGGAAACCGTCGTTTCCCGGCCAGTCGGTCGTACTCGACTTCGGTCGGACGTACCGACTGGAGAAAATGTACAGCTACGCGGGGGCAGGAACGAGCAAGTATCGCGTCGAGTTTTCGGAAAACGGCGAGCAATGGACGAATGCGACCGATATCGTCAACGACTATGTGAAAAATTTTGTCTGGCAGTCGTTCCAGCTGTCCGGCGTGCAGGCGCGCTACGCGCGGGTGGTTGCGGTTGAGACGGGATCGGGATTGCATGAACTTGCCTTTTTTGAGGCGGGCGGAAAACGTCCGATTCCCGTTGTCGCCGTCCGCGGCGAATCCGGGGTGTCGCAGGATGATGCCGCCCGGATCACGGACGAGGCCGACGCCGTGCCCGAACGGCCGAGTTTTATGAACGGTACCTATTTTGATGAGATTTATCATGCACGGACGGCGTATGAACATTTGCACCGGCTGGAGCCTTACGAAACGACGCACCCGCCGCTCGGCAAGGTGTTCATCATGATCGGCATCTGGCTGTTCGGCATGAACCCGTTCGGCTGGCGGATCGTCGGCACACTGTTCGGCATCGCGATGGTGCCGCTGATGTACCTGTTCGGCAGGCGGCTGTTCCGCAGAACCGACCTGGCGTTCATTTCGGCGTTTCTATTTACGTTCGATTTTATGCACTTCGCCCAGACGCGGATCGCGACGATCGACGTATACGGCGTGTTTTTCATCATCCTGATGTTTTACTTCATGCATCGGTACATGGAGCTGAGCTTTTATCGGTCGCCGCTCGTCCGGACTTTCGTGCCGCTCGGCCTGTGCGGGTTCAGCTTCGGCCTCGGTATCGCGTCGAAATGGATCGTGTTTTACGGCGGTGCGGGTTTGGCGTTACTGTTTTTCCTGACGCTTTGGCGGCGTTGGAAGGAGTACGATTTCGCCCGCAGGCGGCTTGCGACGGCCAGAGGCGACGAACGCCGGCTGTTCGAGCATGTCGTGCGGACGTTTCCGCGAGCGACGGCGGCGACGCTGGCGTTCGCCTGTCTGATGTTCGTCGTCGTGCCCTCGGCGATTTATGTTGCGTCCTACATTCCGATCTTCCTGGTGCCGGGGCCTGGCCACGATCTGAAAGATTTCTGGACTTATCAGAAAAATATGTATAATTATCACAGTCAATTGGAGGCGACGCATCCGTTCGGATCGCCGTGGTGGCAATGGCCGTTTATGTACAAACCGATCTGGTATTACGCCGGTCAAGGATTGCCGGAAGGCATGGTATCGAGCATCGTATCGTTCGGAAATCCGCTTGTGTGGTGGCCGGGAGTGTTCGCTCTGGCGTTCGTCGTGTGGCGGATGTGGTCGCGGAGAGAAACGGCGATGCTTGTGCCGGTGACGGCGTATGTGACGCAATACGCTCCATGGATGCTTGTCCCTCGTTTGACGTTTATTTATCACTATTTTGCAATGGTTCCGTTTCTAGCGTTTTTCTTGGCAGAATCGATCCGCGTCTTGACTGACCGAAAACCGAGGCGTTGGAAGGTGGTCTACGCGTATCTGGCTGGGGTCTTGTTGTTGTTCGCCATGTTTTATCCGATTTTGAGCGGCATGACGGTGCCGCGGGCGTACGTCGCTCATTTCTTGCGCTGGTTCGACAGCTGGTATTTCTACTGATCTTGGGAAAAGGTGAGGAAATATGGATGAATGCGTTCGGTATTCCGTCATTGTTCCCGTCTACAACGAAGAAGAAGTGATCGAGCAGACGTACTTGCGGTTGCGGGATGTGATGAACAGGCTCGGTGAGCCGTACGAATTGCTGTTCGTCAACGACGGCAGCCGCGACCGGAGCGCCGAAATTCTCGAGCGGATTTGCCGGTCGGATCCGAATGTACGGATGTTGGACTTTTCCCGCAATTTCGGCCATCAGATCGCGATCACGGCGGGGATGGACCATGCGCGCGGCGATGCGGTCGTCATCATCGACGCCGACTTGCAGGATCCGCCGGAAATCATTTTGCAGATGATCGATAAATGGCGGCAGGGCTACGATGTCGTCTACGGCAAGCGGATCAAGCGCAAAGGCGAGACGTGGTTCAAAAAGGCGACGGCGCATATCTTTTACCGTCTGCTGCGGTCGATGACGAGCGTCGACATCCCGGTCGATACCGGCGATTTCCGGCTGATGGACCGGAAAGTCGTCGACGTGATGCGCTGCTTAAAAGAGCGGAACCGGTTCGTCCGCGGTCTTGTCAGCTGGGTCGGTTTCCGGCAGACGGCCGTAGAATACGTCCGCGAGGAGAGGTTTGCGGGAGAAACGAAATATCCGCTCAAAAAAATGATCAAGTTCGCTCTGGACGCGATCACGTCGTTCTCGTACAAGCCGCTGCGGTTCGCCACATACATCGGTTTTCTCCTGTCGCTGTTCAGTTTTCTATATTTGGCGGTCGTCGTCGTCCAGCGGTTGTTGACGCGGACGACGGCGCCGGGGTGGGCTTCCATCGTCGCGATCAACTTGCTGTTCAACGGCATCGTGTTGCTCATGCTCGGCGTCATGGGCGAGTATATCGGCCGCATTTACGACGAATCGAAAGGTCGGCCGCTTTATGTCCTGCGCCGCGACGTCCGGTGTGCGCCACACGGGGAACGCGCCGGAGGAGCGGAAGCCGGCGACAGGACGAACGGGATGCGGGATGCGGAGGGAGAACACCGTGGAAGGGCGTGAGCGGACGGAAAGACGCGCACGTACGCGGTCCGTCACCGGGCAGTTTTTGCGGTTCAACGCGGTCGGCGTGTTCAATACCGCCGTCGATTTCGCCGTTTTCGCGATGCTGGCGGCATGGGGGGCGTCGCCGCTGGTCGCCCAGTTCGCCGGTTACGGATGCGGCATGCTGAACAGCTATTACTGGAATCGGAACTGGACGTTTCGCGGCGCCTCGTCCGAAGCGCGGCGGGATGGATCGACGGGGGACCCGGCGACGTTCGTCAGGTTTCTCGCGTTCAATACGGCGACGCTCTTGCTGTCGTTGATCTTGATGGACGCCCTGACCGGGCGGTTCGGGTGGTCCGCGTTCGCCGCCAAGGTCGCCGTCACCGGATTTACCGTCTTCGTCAACTTTACGGGCAACCGCTTGTGGGTGTTTCGGGCTGCGGGCCGTTAGCGGCGCGGACGGTGGGACGGTGGGGGATACCGAAAATGGCTGCGAAGCGGTTCTCAATCGCGTCGTGGTGGGAGAACGTCTGGACCGCGAGGCGGATGGAGACGAAGCTGTTCGTCGTCTTCGTCATGCTGCTCGTCTTGCCGATGGGCGCGTTGAGCTACGTTTCCGCCTCACGGTATTCGGCGTCGATCGAGCGCAACACCGTCGATTACCTGTTTCAAATCTCTGAAAAAATGATCGGAAAACTCGACGATTACATCACCGATCTGGAACGCATTTCGGTCATTCCGTTTTATTTGGATGAAATCAAGGAGGGGTTGAAGGCATCCAACAGGATGTTCGGCGAGAAGGCGGATGTCGCGTCGGCCGTCGGGGTTGCGACGGAAGGCGTCCTGTCCGACGAGGCGCTCATGCGCCTGGAAGTCCAGATGAAACTGAACGAAAGCATATATTTTCTGAACAACATCAAAATGGAAACGAACACCGTCTATTTGTTCGACCGATACGGCACGCCGTACACGGCGATGAAAAGCAGCGGTTCGCGGATGGATCTAAGCCAAGCATATAAAGAATGGAGAAAAATGGCATCCGCCGCGCACGGGTTGCCCGTTCTCGTCAGCACGCAGTCGGTCAGTTCGTTGCCCGCCGACCGACGCTACGTGTTTACCGTCGTCCGGGAAATTCTCGACGCCTACCGGCCGATCGGCATGATCGCCATCGACGCCAACATCAAAGTCATCGAGGACATGGTTCGGGACCTCGATCGGACGACGCGGGGCACGACCTACATTTTCGACGAAAACGGCCGCGTCATTTTCGACAGCGGGAAAAAATATATCGGGGAACCGCTTCCGCGTCACGAACTGTTCGTGCGGGCGGCGGGAAAGTCGGGCAGTTTTCGTGCCGGACTCGACGGACGCGACGTGCTTGCGATCTACAATACATCGGATAAAACCGGATGGAAAATGTTGATTACGGTTCCTCGCGACGACCTCGTACGCGATGCGATGCGCACCCGATCGTTCACGATCGCGGTTGGCAGCGTGATCGTCGGCTTCGCGCTGGCCATCTCGCTGATTCTCATTTATGCGCTGACGCGTCCCTTGCGTGCGCTTGTTCGGCTGATGCGCGAGGTGCAGAACGGCAATATGGACGTCGCGTTTCCCGTACGCCGGCCGGACGAAGCGGGGCTCGTCGGAAGCGCGTTCAACCGGATGGTCGACCGGATTCGGTCGCTGATCGAAGACATTTACCTGGCGGAACAGCGTAAAAAACAGGCGCAGCTCGAAGCGCTGCAAAATCAGATCAATCCGCACTTCATCTACAACACGCTCGAATCGATCCGCATGACGGCGGAAATTCACCGGGCGCCGGAAGTCGGCGACATGGCCCACTTGCTCGGCAGGCTCATCCGCTACGGCGTCGGATCGGCGACGGAAACGGTGCCGCTCAAGGAAGAGTTCGAACATTTGCGCATGTATGTGCGGCTGCTTAATTACCGTTACGGAAACCGTTTTACGTTGCGGTTGCCGGAATCCGGACCGGATCCCGAGATGCCGGTCATGAAACTGTTGTTTCAGCCGATCGTCGAAAACGCCGTGTATCACGGGCTTGACGAGAAAGGCAGGATGGAAATCGTCGTCGATTACCGGAGCGACGGCCGGGTTCACGAATTTATCGTCCGGGACGACGGCATCGGCATGACGGAGGATGCGTTGCGCCGGCAGCGCGAGAAGCTGGAACGGTTGTCCGGCGCGGACAAAAGCGGGATCGGGCTTCGCAACGTCCATGAACGCCTGAAATTAAGGTACGGCGAAAGCTTCGGCCTCCATATCGACAGTCGGCCCGGCCAAGGGACGTCGGTGACGGTTCGGTGGCCCGTGCAGCCGACATAAGCGAGGGGGACGAACACCCAATGGTGCGCATTGCGATCGTCGACGACGAAGAAAAAATTCGGCTCGGGCTCGCGCGGTTGATTGAACGGATCGGCGAGGCGTTCCGGGTGACGGGGGTATTTGCGGGCGGAACAGAATTTATGGATGCGCTCGAGCGCCTAGAGGCCGATTTAGCGATCGTCGACGTCAAAATGCCGGTACTCGACGGCCTCGAGCTGATCGAACGCGCGCGCGCCGTTCGTCCGGATTTGTATTTTGCGGTGTTGAGCGGATTCGACGAATTCGAATACGCCCGGCGCGCCTTGCGAAACGGCGTGCTGGATTATTTGCTGAAACCGGTCGGCGAAAAGGAACTGCGGGACCTCCTCGTTCGCGTCGGGGAACTTGTTTCCCGATCGCGGCAACGTCGGCTGTCCGCTTTGGAAGACAGCCTTGCGCTGGCGGTCGGATCGGATCGGGAAGCCGTTCCGACGCATCTGAGGGAGCGCGCTTTGGCGACGCTAGATCGGAGCGGCCTGTTCGACGGTTGCGCTGTATTGATGCTGCTGCAGACGCACCCGGCCGTGTCGAAGGATGTTCTGGAATCTCGACTTAAAAGGGAAGGGAACGAACTTGCCGTCGCCTCGCTCGCCGAAAACATGATCGCCGCCGTCATTCGGATCGGAGACAATGAGAGTTCCTTCGACCGGCTTTGCGCTGCGATGGAAGAATGGATGGAGCAAACGGCGGCCGACGATGTCCGCGTCGGCGTCAGTTCCGCATTTTCGGGAACGGCGCAGTTTCCGGCGGCTTGCCGCGGTGCGGAAACGGCGCTTCAACATGCATGGTATGCCCCGCAACGGCGCGCTCTGTATAAAGAAATGGCCGCCCGACCGCTCGAAAAAAACGATGCGGTTCAACTCTTTTTTCTGCTTGAAAGGGAATTCTGGCCTTCTGTAGAAATTCTCGATGTATCGCGAGCAATCCAGGCGTTGCGCGCGTGGACCAGCGAGATCGGCCAGCAGCGAATTCCTTGGAAAACGCTGTCCGCCGGTTTTGAAACCATTTACGCGATGCTCGGCGGCAAGACCGCAGGAGCGAACGATGAACCGGTATGGGACCCCAGGCGTTATCCCGGTTGGTTCGCTTATGCGGAGCATTTTCTAGCCAGGGCGCAAGAGGTCCTTCACAAACGCAGAGACAAGCGGCAGGAAAGCCGCGTCGTCGAAAAAATCAAGTCGTTCATTCATCGGCATTACCAAACGGAAATTAAACTTTCCCGGTTGGCCGAAGAAGTGTTTTTGTCCCCGAGCTACCTCAGCAAACTGTTTCACGCTGAAACCGGACAAACTATCACGGACTATCTGATTTCGTACCGCATTGAGCGCGCCAAGGCGTTGCTGCTCGAAAACAACGGTCTGAAAACGTACGAAATCGGAGAAAAAGTCGGTTATCCTGATCCTGCATACTTCAATAAAATTTTTAAGAAAATTGTCGGGCTTACCCCCAAAGAATACCGCGAACGCGTTAGGTGATCGTTATCTAAAATCAAGACAACGAAAACAAACAGAATCCATTTTCAATCGTTCATGCCCCCCGTATAATGGTTCTGTAATCGATACCATCGCGGGGGGTGTTTGCTGCGTGAATCTTTCATACAGAACCCAGCGAATGATGATCCTGTTCGGTTTTTTGTCGGTGCCGGTTTTGTTTTTGCTGGTGTTTTCCGTTTTTCCCGCGATCGCTTTGTTTTATTTCAGCCTGACCGATTGGGACGGGCTCGGGTTCGACATGAAGTTCGTCGGTTTGTCCAATTACGTCGAGATTTTCACAAGGCCCGATATTTTCGGAGCTTTCCGCAACAACGCGTACTACTTTTTCGGCGGCATCATCCAAGAAATCGTCGCGCTTTATTTTGCCGTCGTGCTGAACCGGCGGCTGAAGGGTAATTATGCGTTCCGCGTCATTTTGTTTTTGCCGTACGTTTTGCACAGCGTCGCCACCGTCATCATGTTCCGCAACGTTTATCATGCCGAATACGGCGCGCTGAACGTGTTTCTGGAAAGTATCGGCCTTGGATTTCTGAAGCGGCCGTGGCTGGCCGATCCCGTGCTCGTCGACTATGCGCTCGCGTTTATCTCCATGTGGAAATATATGGGGCTTAATATGATCATTTTTTTAGGAGCTTTGCAGTCCATTCCCGTCGACCTGTATGAGGCCGCCAAAATCGACGGCGCAAGCGCGGGGCAACAGTTCCGCTACATCACGCTGCCCGGAATTTTGGGCGTGATCGAACTGATGTTCATCCTGACGCTGACGGGCGCTCTCGAAGTGTTCGACATTCCTTACATCATGCTGCTCGGCGCCAACGATACCCAGACGTTCGTCGTTCAGACGATCCAGATGGCGTTTCAGTTCAAAAAGGCCGGACTCGCCTCGGCCATGGCGGTCGTGCTGCTCTGCATCGTCTTTCTTCTGATCTTCGCACAGCGGAAATTGTTTCGGGGTGAAAAACAGCAATGGAGCATCTAGAGCCTTGGTGGAGCAAAGCATGGAAATACGTTTCGTTGTTGTTCGCTTCGTTCGTCGTGCTGTTCCCGATTTACTCGGTGGTCGTCGGTGCGTTCAAAACAAGAGAAGAATATTATGCGAGCGGACTAAAACTTCCGCAAAGCTTTCTTTATCTCGACAATTTCATTAAAGTCTATGAGGTTGGCAAACTGGGGCTCGGTTTTCGCAACATTTTGATTATTCTCGCCGTCGTCATTTGCGGAAACATTTTGTTCGGCACGATGGTCGCATACGCGTTGGGGCGGTTTGATTTCGCTCTCCGCAGGCCGATTCTCGGGCTGTATCTGTTCGCGCAGATCGTGCCGCTCGTGACGACGCAGGTCGCCACGTTTTCCGTCGTCAAAACGTTGGGGTTGTTCAATACCATTTTTGCACCGATGGTGCTTTATATGGGAGCGGACGTGCTGCAGATCGTCATTTATATGCAGTTTATCCGCAACATTCCGACGGATCTGGACGAAAGCGCGATGATCGAAGGCGCTTCCCTGTTCCGGATTTATCGCTCGATCATTTTTCCGCTGCTGGCGCCGGCGACGGCGACGCTGGTGATCCTCAAAACCATTTCGGTTTACAACGATTTTTACATTCCGCTTTTGTACATGCCGAGTCAGAAACTGAAAGTGGTTTCGACGGCGATTTACGCTTTCGTCGGTCCGAACGCAGCGCAACTGAACGTTATTTCCGCGGGTATTCTCATGATTTTCTTGCCAACCGTTCTTCTTTTCCTGTTTTTGCAGCGATATATTTTTGCCGGAATCGTCAGCGGTGCGGTTCGGTGACGAGAGTCGAAGAATATTTGTTCGATTTGTTATCGCAACATACGACAAGAAAAACAAATTCGGAGCATTTAAATCGAGCATTTATTATTCTATAATAGAAAACGTGAAAGCGATGCCAATCGATCGTTTCCGCAAACTTGCGGAAGAAGGCACGCAACTTAGGGAGATGGGGGTATTCGGAATGCGAAAGTCTGTCGTATGGTTGTCCGCATGTCTGCTGGTCGTCGGTTTGTTGTCCGGTTGCGGTGGCAAGAAGGAGGACAGCGGAGCGACTTCATCCCCTTCCGTTTCGAACTCGTCGGATTCGGCGGCGGGCGGAAAGTCGGAGCTGTCGGGGAAAATCAAGTTTTTGTCGCACCGCACCGACTACGTCAACGACGGCACGTTCGACAAGTACATCGCGAAGTTCAAGGAAAAATATCCGAAGGCGGAAATCGAGCTGGAGGCTTTGACCAACTACGCGAACGACATTAAGGTCCGCCTGACGACGGGCGAGGCCGGCGACGTGCTGATGCTCGATCCCGGCATCGCGAACAAGGATTTGCCGACGTATTTCGAACCGTTGCCGGATTCGCTGTTCGAAAACGCATATTTTCCCGACCAGCGCGCGTGGGAAGGGAAACGCTACGCCATCACGACCGGCGTCAACACGATGGGGATCGTCTACAACAAGAAAGCGTTCCAGAAAGCGGGCATCACGAAAGTGCCGACGACGCTCGACGAACTCTATCAGGCTGCACAGAAACTGAAGGACGCCGGCATCATTCCGCTCTACATGAACTACGGCGCGCAATGGCCGATGGGCAACTGGTTCGAGGGAGCCGGCTGGTGGGTGGCGGGCGATCCCAAACTGCACGACAGAATGGTGCAGAGCGACACGCCGTTTACGTTGACAGACGCGTACGAAAAGATGATCAACATCGCCCGTACGTTCGTCGAAAAAGGCTGGGTCGAACCCGACCTGTCGACGAACAATTGGGAAATGTCCAAAGGTGAGGTCGCTTCGGGGAAAGCCGCCATGTATTTTCTCGGAAACTGGGTCATTCCTCAAGTCATCGGAGCGGGAGCCAAACCGGAAGACGTCGGGTTTTTCCCGTTCCCGTACGACAACAGCGGCGGGCCTTACAACGCCCCGCTCGGCGGCGACTATTACATCGGCGTCAGCAAAAACAGCAAAAACAAAGAACTGGCAATCAAATTCCTTGAATTTTTCGTCAAGGAATCCGGTTATCAGGATCAGTCGGGATTTATGCCGATCTATAAGGACAAACAGCCGAACGTGCCGCAGCTTGCGGAATTCAAGTCGTTCAAGCCGAACCTGATCGAGGAACTGCCCGGCGATCCGCGGTTCAACGAAATCGCCAACAAGGCGGAAATTCCGCTCTGGACCGGTGCGGTCGCCCAGCAACTCGTCAAGGCGAAAGACGTCAAGGCCGAACTCGACAAACTGAACAAAAAGTGGGCGGATGCGAAAAAAGCGCTGGGATACTGATAACGATGCCGAGCCGAGACCGCCGGGACGCTTTGTCCCGCGGTCTCGGCCGTTCGTTATTCTCCCCCGTAAAAATGCGCTTCCGGCATGCCTTTCAGGTCGCTCAAAAATTGCCGCATCGCGCTGGACAAATACCGTCCGGCTTTATAAATGACGCCGACCGGATGACTGATTTCCAGTTCGTTGACTTTGATCGTTTTCAGCGTGCCGAGTTTTAGTTCGTTCGTGATCGACAGTTTGGAGATAATGCCGGCTCCTAGGTTCAGCTCCACCATCCGTTTGACCTCTTCGCTGCTCGACAGTTCCATGACGATATGCGGCGTAATGCCGAATGACTTGAAGACGCGGTCGACGAACTTGCGGCCGGCCGTATCCGGCGTCAGCATGATGAAGGGGACATCGCGCAGTTCCTCGATCGTCACGTGCGGTCGGGACGCCAACGGATGTTGCGGCGAGACGACGAGCTCGAACGTGTCGTAATAAAGAACTGACGTTTCGAGGTTCGGGTTCTTTTCAAAAAGATATGTGATCCCGATGTCGATCGCGCCTTTTTCGACGCTGGCCATCACCTGCGATGACGGCATGGAATGGATCGTGGTTTTGATGCGCGGAAACTGATTTTGGACGTAGGCCAGAACACGGGGCAAAATCTGGATGGCGATCGAGGTCGTCGTCCCGAGCCGGATATGTCCTTGCGGGATTTGTTGGAGGTCGGCAAGCCTCTGCTTGAGTTCAGTAGCTATTTGTAAAATCTGCTTGGCGTACTCCAGAAAAATTTTACCGCTCTCGGTCAGCGCCATCGGTTGGCCGCGGTCGATCAGGACGGTATCGAATTCGAGCTCCAGGTTTCGAATTTGCGCGGATACCGCCGGTTGCGTCAGATTGAGCATTTCTCCTGCTTTTCGAAAACTCATCGTTTTCGTAACAGCTACGAATGTTTCGAGTTGCTGAAGGTTCACGTTTTCACCACCTGAAAAATGTCCATTATCGATGTGACGTTGATTATAAAAAGTTTTGATAGCTCCATTATAGCCTGCATGTTTTCGGATGCGCAAGCGGCAAAAAAGTCACCAAAGTGTCAAACAGGTCACAAAAGTGTTAGACGGGAAAACGGGACGGGAAGTATAATAAAACCAACTCGATGGAAATGAGCGATGAAGAGAGGTGAGAGGAAGACAGTTCTGAATCGAAAGGCGCAAGAAGTCCTTTGAAAAAGAGATTCGCACATGCATGAAGACGACAAGGAGGAATTTTGAAGGAGGAACAGACGGTGAATTTCCGACAACTGATGCTGAGACGACGGGCGCTGTCGATGTTGACGGGCGCGGCGGTCGTTTTTTCGGCTTTCGTGCCGGTTGGAAGTCCGGATTCGGCTGTTGTTCGGGCGGCTCCTACCTCTTACAATTACGCGGAAGCGCTTCAAAAGGCAATTTATTTCTACGACGCACAACGTTCCGGCAAGCTGCCTCCCGATAACCGCGTCGAATGGCGCGGGGATTCCGGGCTGAACGACGGAGCCGACGTCGGCGTCGATTTGACGGGCGGTTGGTACGACGCCGGCGACCACGTCAAGTTCGGGTTGCCGATGGCATATTCCGCCGCCATGCTGGCGTGGGCGGTGTACGAGTACCGCGACGCTTTCGTGCAGACGGGGCAGCTCGATTATATTTTGAACAACATCAAGTGGGCGACCGACTATTTCATCAAGGCGCATTCCGCGCCCAACGTGCTTTGGGGACAGGTCGGCAAGGGGGACGTCGATCATGCCTGGTGGGGACCGGCAGAAGTGATGCAGATGCCGCGTCCGGCCTACAAAATCGACCCGAGCTGTCCGGGGTCCGATCTCGCTGCCGGAACGGCCGCCGCGATGGCCGCCGCCGCCGCGGTGTTTAAACCCACTGACCCGTCTTATGCCTCAACGTTGATCGCTCATGCGAAACAATTGTATACGTTTGCAGATACTTATCGGGGGAAATATTCCGATTGCATCACTGACGCGCAAAATTTCTATCGTTCGTGGAGCGGTTACGCCGATGAGCTGACGTGGGGCGCCGTCTGGCTTTATCTCGCCACCGGCGAGCAGGCCTATCTTGACAAGGCAATCGCCTCAGTCGCGGAATGGGGGCGCGAAGGTCAGACACCTTATTGGGGTTACAAATGGACGCAAAGCTGGGACGACGTCCATTACGGCGCTCAGCTGCTGTTGGCAAGAATTACGGGCGACCAGCGGTTTATCCAGTCGACGGAGCGCAACCTGGAATATTGGACGGACGGCACGGACGACACCGGCGAGCGCATCACGTATACGCCCGGGGGGCTTGCTTGGCTAGATTCTTGGGGTTCACTCCGCTATGCGATGAACGCGTCGTTCTTGGCGTTCGTCTATTCCGACTGGCTGCAAAGCCGCGATCCCGCCAAAGCGGAAAAGTACAGGAACTTCGCCGTTCGCCAGGTTCTGTATGCATTGGGCGACAACCCGCGCAATTCTAGCTATGTCGTCGGATTCGGGCGCAATCCGCCGCAGCGGCCGCATCACCGGACGGCGCACGGGTCGTGGGCTGACAGCCAGAACGTTCCCGCTTACCATCGGCACATTTTATATGGCGCTCTTGTGGGCGGTCCGAACCAGTCCGACGCCTATACGGATTCGATCAGCGACTACGTCGGCAATGAGGTTGCGACGGATTACAACGCGGCGTTTACGGGAAATCTCGCAAAAATGTATCTGCTGTTCGGCGCCAGCGCCGGACAGCGGCCGCTTGCCAATTTTCCCGAGCCGGAAGTACGCGAGGACGAGTTTTTCGTCGAAGCCGGCGTGAACAGCTCCGGACCGAACTACACAGAGATCAAGGCCCTGATCAACAACCGGTCCGGCTGGCCCGCGCGGATGGGCGACAAGCTTTCGTTCAAGTATTTCGTCGATTTGTCTGAAGTTTACGCCGCCGGTTATACGGTCAACGACATTAAGGTGACGACGAACTACAACGAAGGCGCGAAAGTATCCGGTCTGCTTCCGTATGACGAAAGCCGTCGTCTTTACTATGTGCTCGTCGATTTTACGGGTACGAAGATTTATCCCGGCGGTCAGTCCGCCTACAAGAAAGAGGTTCAGTTCAGACTGAGCGCTCCGAGCGGGACATCGTTCTGGGATCCGAACAACGATTTCTCGTACCAGTTGATGTCCGGCTCGTCCAACAGCAGCCTGGTCAAGACGCCGTATATGCCGGTTTATGACGCCGGGGTGAAAATTTTCGGCGTGGAGCCGTCGTCCGGAAGCGGGTCGAGCCCGACGCCGCCACCCACGTCGACGCCGACACCGACACCGATGCCGACACCTGCACCGACACCGACGCCCACACCGAGTGTGACACCAACCGTGACGCCAACGCCGACACCGACGCCGACACCGACGCCGACGCCTAGCGCGAGCGGTACCCTGCGCGTCGAGTATCGCGTGGGCGACACGAGCGCTACCGACAACCAGATGAAACCGCAGCTGCGCATCGTCAACACCGGCTCGCAAGCCGTGCCGCTGACCGAGCTGAAGGTGCGCTACTGGTACACGAAGAACTCGACGCAGGCCGAACAGTACTTCTGCG